>Ga0207967_1000011_pt1 | contig 265632 bp, 234 predicted proteins | sample LakWasMet20_HOW5_2_FD_183866 | JGI IMG/M metagenome (GOLD analysis project Ga0207967, IMG submission 183866) | Freshwater sediment methanotrophic microbial communities from Lake Washington under simulated oxygen tension - Sediment Metagenome... | ecosystem: Environmental > Aquatic > Freshwater...
CGAATAAAAACAAACAGTATTTTTTCATGATTTGATAATTATATAAACGCTAAAGTATAAAATGTTTATTTCTCAGTTATAAAATGGTTCAAAACCTTTTCAGAATGTTAACAATTAAATAATGCACCTAGCTGAAAATTATATTATTTTTGCTTCGAATTTTTTCATGTTCTCCTTGATGCTAAGTGTATTAGACTGAAACCATGAAAGAATATAACAGAGCGATATGAAAAAATAATGTCTAAATGCGATAGTGGGTTATGGTTGAGATCTTTTCTCAATGCTTATCAGTATCTATCAAGTACACCCAACTATCTAGCTTATTTTCACGTTCTTATCCCAAGCATTTTCTTTAAATTTAAAACCAATATCGTATGAAAAAAGCGTTACTTTTTGTTAGTGTTTTCGCGTTAGGAACGACCTACGCTCAAAATTGTTCAGAATTATTTATATCAGAGTACATTGAAGGATCAGGAAATGATAAAGCAATAGAACTTTATAATCCAACAGGATCAGCAATTGATTTAACTGGATACCGTTTGGAGCGATTCTCTAACGGTGAAGCTACTTCTGCTGCCGGAGGTGTTTTAAACTTAAGTGGTTCGATTAATGCGTATTCAACGTTTGTTATTGTGAATGGTGTTGGTGTTACATCAACAGCAACTGGTTCATCTCCTGCAGCTTCTCCAACATTGCAAGCAATGGCTGATTTATTGGATATTCCATATCCAGCTCCAACATTTATGAATGGAAATGATGCGATTGCCTTATTCAATGGTTCAACTATGATTGATTTAATGGGTAAAATTGGTGATGCTGGTATGGTTTCAGGTCAATCTTGGAGTGATGCATTTCCATATGATGGTTCAGCTGGTGCATGGTGGACAAAAGATCAAACATTAATTCGTAAAGCTTCTGTTAAAGTTGGTGTTTCAGCTAATCCAGATCCATTTATTGTAACTACTGAATGGGATTCATTGCCAAAAGATACTTGGACAGAATTAGGTCAACACACATGTGATTGTTTCTTAGGGTTGAACGAAATGGCTAAAACAGTTTCTTTTGCTGTTTATCCAAATCCAAGTTCAAACGGAACTATTATTGTTTCAGCGTCTGAAGATATTGAGTTCGTTGAGGTTGTTAATATGTTAGGACAAGTTGTTTTGACAGCTGAAGTGAAAGAGTTGATTAAAACAACGTCTTTGAATACAACATCTTTAACAAAAGGAATTTATACAGTAAGATTGCGATTTACAAATAAATCAGCATCTCAAACTAGCTTAGTAATTCAATAATTATATTTTTCTTCTGAAAGAAAAACACCTTTTTATGAGAAAATTCATACTCTCTTTATTGGCTATTTTTGGACTGACCGTTGTAGTATACGGTCAGTCAAAAGTAGAGTTAAATGGAACTGTATTCGACAAGGAAAACGATGAAACTGTTGTAGGTGCAAAAATCGTTTGTGACGATATTTTAGTAACAAAAACGGACATTGACGGAAAATATGTTTTACAAGTTGAGGCGAACAAAACGCATCGTTTAAAAATTACCTGTGTTAGTTTTGATACATTAATTCTTGATGTTAAAGTTGGAAGCACAACTACCACGTTCGACGCAGTTTTACCGAAGTATGAAAAAGTCATGGATGAGGTTGTTGTGAAGGCAGATGCTGCTAAAACCCGAGAAACACCAATTGCTTTCTCGAAATTAACTGCGAAACAAATTTCAGAAGATTTGGGAACACGCGATTTACCAATGGTTCTAAACTCTACACCAGGAGCGTATGCAACTGAGCAGGGTGGAGGAGCCGGAGATGCCCGTGTTTCTATTCGCGGTTTCGATCAACGTAATATTGCTGTGTTAGTTGATGGAGTTCCAGTTAATGACATGGAAAACGGTCAAGTTTATTGGAGTAACTGGGATGGATTAGGTGATATTACTCGATATATGCAAGTACAACGAGGCCTTGGAGCTTCAAAATTATCAATCGTTTCAGTTGGTGGAACAATGAATATTGTTACCAAAGGAATCGATGCGAAAATGGGCGCTTCTGTAAAACAAGAAGTGAACAATTATGGTTTGTACAAAACTTCTTTAAGTTACAATACAGGCATGCTGAAAGGCAATTGGGGTGTAACTTTAGCAGGAGCAAGAAAATGGGGTTCAAGTTATGCGGATGCTACATTTGATGATGCTTGGTCTTATTTTTTAAAAGTTCAAAAGAAATTTGATAAACACTTGTTTAGTTTAGGAGTAAATGGTGCTCCTCAGTCGCATGGTCAACGTACGACGCGTTTGCCAATTGCTGTTATTGATAAAGGTTTAGCGGAGCGAACAGGTATCAATTATTTACAATCGCTAGATTCTATATCTAACGTATCTAGTTCACAATATACAACACCTACAATTGGTGCAAGAGGGACAAGATATAATCCGAATTACGGAATCATGAATGGGGAAGATTTTAATGAAAAAGTCAATTATTTTCATAAACCTCAATTCAATTTAACGCATTCGTATGATCCGAATGACAAAATGAACCTAACTACGGTTGTTTATATGTCAATTGGAAAAGGTGGTGGAACATCTATGAAAAATCAAACTTCAAGAGATACTACTACTGGTTTGATTAAAATGCAAGATGTATACGATTATAATTCGACACATTTCGCAAATTCATACAGTACAACAGAACATGTATCAAGCAATTATATTCGTTCTGCCAACAATGATCATAAATGGGTTGGTTTGTTATCAACCTTCAATTATAGAATTAACAAAAAATGGTCAGCGATGTTTGGTTTGGATGCCAGATATTACAAAGGTTCACACTATCAATCAATTTACAATTTGATGGGCGGTGAATATGCTATTGATAACGCCGACGAAAATCAACCAATTCCAACTCCAGGAAATACATCGAACTCTATGAAACGTGTTGGTGATAAGGTTTCTTATTACAACGACGCTTTCGTAAAATGGGGTGGTGTTTTTGGTCAAATTGAGTACAAAAAAGATAAATGGAGTACTTTTTTAACTTCTTCTGTGAATGAGACGGGTTATCAAAGAGTTGATTATTTTAAGAAAAAAGATATTGTCTTAGCCGATACAACATTTGAACAAGCAGTTGGCTATGGAGACACGTTGAATTATAACGGTCAGAATTATACGATTAATTCATCTGAAGCGAGATTTGCAACTACAGAACAAAAATGGTTTACAGGTGCAACAGTAAAAGGTGGTGCGAATTACAATATTGACAAAAACCATAACGTATTTTTTAATACTGGTTTCTTAAATATCGCGCCAAAAATGAATGCTGTTTTTGACAACAATAACCGACAGTTTTTGGAAATCAAGAATCAAAAAGTGTATTCTGTTGAATTAGGATATGGTTACAAAAGCAAAAAATTCTCCTCAAACGTGAATGGTTATTATACACTTTGGAGAAATAAACCACCTCAATCCACTTATACAACCTTAGATGGTGATTCTTATAATATCAATGGTTTGGATGCATTGCACAAAGGAATTGAACTGGATTTCATCTACAAAATCTTGCCGAACCTTGATTTTGAAGGTTTAGCTTCATTAGGGGATTGGAAAACAATTTCAGGTAGTGTTGTTACAATTTATGACCAAGACAATAATATTGTTGGACAAGTTGATTTTAGCGCAAAAGATGTGCATGTTGGTGATGCTGCTCAAGTTCAATTTGGAAGCAGTTTACGATATGAGATAATTGAAGATTTATATGTGAAATTGAGATTCACATATTTTGATAAAAACTATGCTAATTTTGATCCAGTTGGTCTTGTTGGTGCTAATAAAGATCGTGAATCATGGAAAATGCCAAGTTATAGTTTGTTAGACTTTAACTTTGGTTATGAAATGAAATTTTTGAAGAAATATAGAGCCACTTTAAGCGGTGGTATAATGAATATTTTGAACACTGTATATATTACAGATGCTCAAAACGGTGCTGGCTTTGATGCTTCAACTGCAACAGTTTATGTTGGTATGGGAAGACGTTTCAATGTTAGCCTTAAAGTAGCTTTTTAATTTAACGCAAATTTTTACAAATGAAAAGATCAATTTACGCTTCAATTCTTGTTTTACTAGTAAGTTTTACAGGATTGTCACAAGCAATTTTACCAACAAGTTGGAGTTTTACGACTACTACATTACCAACAGGTTGGACAGAATCAGAGGTTTTATTTTATACTGCTTCAGGTAATACTCCACCAGCTAAGAAATTCGACTCTACAGGAGACAATTTAGTAATTCATTTTGCTAGTAATCCTGGAAATGTTACGTATTATTTGGCGGGTAATAGTTTTACAGGTGGAACATTTACAGTAGAGGAATCAGAATTTGGAACAGTTTGGACAACTTTGCATACGCACACTGCTCCACCAGCTGGAACATATACACAATTCACAGATGTTCCATTAAGTGCATCTCGTTATATTCGATTCATTTACACGAATAAAGTTTCAGGAAATATTGGATTGGATGATGTGAACATTGCTGCGGGCGCTGCAACACCAGCTCAAGAAATCAATGTAAAACAAGGTGCTACTACAATTTTGACAGGTGGGACTTATACAATGAGTTCTCCAGTTTCAACAATGACACCAACAACTTTTACAGTTGAAAATTTGGGTACAACGAATACATTGAATATTACAAGTGCAACTATTTCAGGTACAAATGCTGCAGATTTTTCAGTAGCTTCTTCTCCTGCAACAGTAGCAGCGTTGTCAACTGGCAATTTGGTTGTAAACTTTACACCAAGCGCTGCAGGAACTAGAACAGCTGTTTTAACAATTGCAAGCAATGATGCTGATGAGGCTTCATACATTGTGAACCTTAATGGAATTGGTGGAAGTTTTGCAACTGAACCAAGTGCGCAACCTACCAACTTGGCATTCTCGAATGTTAAAACATATCGTTTGAATGGATCGTTTACTGCTGCTTCTGGTGTAACTGGTTATTTAGTATTAAGAAAGAAAGGTTCTGCAATCACTGGTGTTCCAACTGATGGTACAGCTTACCAAAGAGGTGATATTGTTGGTGACGCTCAAGTAGTTTTTTCAGCGAACGCAACTTCTTTTGTTCCAAATAATATTGTTGCATCAACGGGATATTATTTCGCAGTTTTCGCATACAATGGATCAGGTTCAAATATTAACTATTTGACTACAGCTCCTTTAACAGGAAATGTTACTACTCCGGCTACAATGATGCCTTCGAATTATTACAATGGTATCAACACTACAAGTGCAACATTTGTAGCGGATCTTCACAATTTAACAAATCCTCACACAATGCAATTCTATAGTAACTATGGAAATTATATGGTGAAAGGTTTTGCTGCTCGCGATACAACGTTGGATCGTCGTGTAATTACTTGTGTATATTCAGGTGAAAACAAAATTTACATTGAGCCATTTGATTTCACTGCAGTTGGATACTCAAGAGAGCACACTTATTGCCATTCTTGGATGCCGACAAATCCAGCGCAATCATTACCAGAATACAATGATTATCACCACTTGTTCCCAACAAATCAAGATGATGTAAATGCATTGAGAAGTAATTATCCTTTAGGAGAAGTAGTAACTGTACAACAAACTTATTTGGGTTGTAAATTCGGACAAGATGCTAACGGAAACACTTGTTTTGAGCCAAGAGACGAACATAAAGGTGATGCTGCACGTGCAATGATGTATGAAACAATTTGTTACACAACTGTGAGTGGAAATACATGGGCATTGCCAGCTGAACAAAATCAAGCAATTTTGAAACAATGGCATTTTAATGATCTACCAGATAGTTGGGAAATTTCAAGAAATGATTATGTTGATTCATTACAAAGTAATCGTAATCCTTTCGTTGACAGTGTTGATTTCGTATGTTTCGTTAACTTTTCGAACATGACGTATGAACCAAACGGTTGTACAGCTTCAATCGAAGAAATGTTAAATGCAGGATTCATTGCTTATCCAAACCCTGCAAAAAATGAATTGAACTTACACGTTGATGCAACTACAATTTCTTCTTATGAAATTCTTGATATTCAAGGTCGAGTTGTTTTAAATTCAGAAGTGAATAACCTTGTTTTGGTTAAATTAAACATCGCTTCTTTGAAAGCAGGAAATTACATCGTTAAAGCATTAACACCTTATGGTGTGGCAACACGTTCAATTGTGATTGAATAATGATTAAAATACTAAGCATATTTTTCATTGGAGCAGGTCTTTGGGCCTGCTCTTCTGTTAATACCTTATCTATAAATTCAAAAACAGAAAAATTAACGGATTCTTACCAAACAAATAGTCATATTGATAGCTTAATTCAACCGTATAAGGATTCCTTGAGTGTTGAAATGAATGTCGTAATTGCTGAATCTACCTCTGATTTTATTGTTGAACGACCAGGAAGTAATTTAGGGAACTGGGTGGCAGATGCCATTTTCGTTAATCAAACACGCACAGTGCGACTGAGTGATCCTGTTTTCGTATTGTTGAATACGGGAGGGCTTCGTTCATCATTGAACAAAGGACCAATTACAATTGGTGATATTTTCAAATTAATGCCTTTTGATAATGAATTGGTTTGGGTGAAATTGCCGATGAGTGTTTTACCAGATATTCAAGCTTATTTGATAAAATCAGGAGGAGAACCAATTGCCAACGCCCAAATGGAAAAGGGAATTTTAACTTTAAATGGAGGAAGAGAAGGGGCAACACATTTTTGGGTCATCACATCTGATTATTTAAAGAATGGTGGTGATAAAATGACATTTTTCTCAAAGGCAGAGGATGTCATGTTAACCGGCAAAGTCATTCGTAATTGTTTAATTGACGAAGCAAAGCTTCAAGGTGTGTTAATTGAAGATACTGTTAAACGAATAAATTTCTAATATGAAAAGGAGAGATTTTGTAAGAAACAGTTTCTTGGTTACAGGTGGATTTATTGTTTCATCGAAACTACTTGCACAAGGCTCAAATCGGGATGCCAAAAAAGTAGCTCGCTTAACTATTTTACATACGAATGATACCCATTCCAATATTGATCCATTTCCAGCGAATCATTCGAAATATCCAAACATGGGTGGAGTTTCAAAAAGATATAGCCTCATAAACAAAGTGCGTGAAGAAGAAGATCATGTGTTGTTATTAGATGCAGGTGATATTTTTCAAGGAACGCCATATTTTAACAAGTATGGAGGCGTTTTGGAAATGAAACTCATGACCGAAATGGGCTATGATGTTGCAACCATGGGGAATCATGACTTTGATGCAGGTTTAGAAGGGTTTTTAAAGGCGAAACAATATGCAAAATTTCCATTTGTTTGTGCGAATTACGATTTTTCAAAAACGATTCTCAACGAACAAACTGTGCCACATGTGATTCTCAAAAAGGGAAAAATCAAAGTGGGAATATTTGGAATTGGGGTAGAATTAAAAGGTTTAGTGCCTGATTCGAAATTTGGAGATACAATCTATTTGGATCCAATAAAAACGGCAAATTATCAAGCAGAATTACTGAAGAAAAAAGGGTGCGACTTAATAATATGTTTGAGCCATTTGGGATATGAATATACAGATGATAAAATTTCAGATCGACGCTTAGCAAAGGAAACAAAGAACATTCATTTAATTCTTGGTGGACATACGCATACATTTTTGGAAAAACCGACAGAAGAAAAAAATTTGGAAGGACAAACTGTGTTGATTAATCAAGTGGGTTGGGCGGGTTTACAAGTTGGTAGATTGGATTTTGAGATTGATTCGAAGTGTTTTGCAAAAAAAGATATCATTGAAATAAAATAAAACAGTTAATTTTCCATTATAGAGTGAGCAAATTATAAATAATATGAAAAAGATAATAGCAAGTTTTGGGGTGTTTTGTTTTGTTTTCAATATGTTTGGACAAGACGAAAAAGTCATTATTATTGATAAAGGTACTTACAGAAAAACTCAGAAAGAATCTAAAGAACGAAAATTAGTAGATAATACTTCTGTCCTTAAATTTAGTCCTTTGCAAATGATCGCTGGTGAAATTAATTTTGGTTATGAACGTAAAATTGACGAAATGTCAAGTATTGAGTTCGAATTTGGACCAACTTTGTCAAATATTGGTTTATCTGTAACAGACAATCATTATTATTACGATCCGTTTGGAAGTTATAGCTATGCTGCGCAAACAAGTAAACCAGGATTTTTCATTTCCACGGGTTATCGATTTTATCCAATGGATAATGGTTTAGTGTTAAATGGTTTTTATGTTTCTCCCGTTTTTAAATACAGATTGATGAACAACGGGTTTCATGATTATTCAGGAAATTTAGACGATTCAAAAGGTAGTGAAAATGATTTTAATTTCTCGTTCAATTTTGGATTCCAAACCTGGTTGTCGAGTCATTTTTCTATGGATTTCTTTGGTGGAATAGGATTGGCTTATGAATCGTATATTACGAACAATGTTAATTCTGTTTACAATAATTCAACAGGTCAATATGATTATTCATGGAACAGAAACACGTATGATGGTGTACGTTTTTTAGTGACAGGTGGTGTAAAAGTTGGAATTGGAAAAAAATAATATTCTTAAAAGTAAAAAGCCCCGTTTGATGATTCAAACGGGGCTTTTTTTTTCTTGTAATCTTATAAGTGAATTACTTCACCGTAAGCAGCAGCTGCCGCTTCCATAATTGCTTCTGACATTGTTGGGTGAGGGTGAACTGTTTTGATCAATTCTTCACCTGTTGTTTCCAATTTGCGAATAGCAACGATTTCAGCAATCATTTCAGTTACGTTTGCACCAATCATGTGTGCTCCTAATAACTCACCGTATTTCGCATCGAAAATCAACTTAACAAAACCATCTTTCGCTCCAGCAGCACTTGCTTTTCCAGATGCTGAGAATGGGAATTTACCAATTTTGATGTCTTTTCCTGCTTCCTTTGCAGCTTTTTCAGTCATACCAACTGAAGCAACTTCTGGAGAACAATACGTACATCCTGGGATATTTCCATAATCAAGTGGAGCAGGGTGGTGACCAGCGATTTTCTCAACACAAATAATTCCTTCAGCTGAAGCAACGTGTGCCAATGCAGCAGTTGGAATTACATCACCAATTGCATAAAATCCTGGGATATTTGTTTGGTAGAAGTCGTTTACTAAAATACGTCCTTTATCTACAACGATTCCAACTTCTTCTAAACCTAAATTTTCAATATTTGCAGCAATACCAACAGCTGAAAGAACAACATCACATTCGATTTTCTCTTCTCCTTTTGCCGTTTTAACTGTAACAACGCAACCTTTACCTTTTGTATCAACTGACTCAACAGATGCGTTTGTCATTACGTTAATACCCATTTTCTTGAACGATTTTTCTAATTGTTTAGAAACCTCTTCATCTTCAACAGGAACAATGTTTGGTAAATATTCAACAACTGTTACTTCTGTTCCAATTGCATTGTAGAAATATGCGAACTCAACTCCAATAGCTCCAGAACCAACAACAACCATTTTCTTCGGTTGTGTTTTCAATGTCATTGCTTGACGATATCCGATGATTTTTTCACCATCTTGTGGTAAATTAGGCAATTCACGTGAGCGCGCACCAGTTGCAATAATTACTCCTTTGTCTGCTGTGTATTCAGTTACAGTTCCATCTTCAGCAGTTACAGCTACTTTTTTACCAGCTTTAACAACTCCAGTACCTTTCAAAACATCAATCTTGTTTTTCTTCATCAAGAATTGAATTCCGGCGCTCATACCACTAGCAACTCCACGGCTTCTTTCAACCATTGCAGAAAAATCAGCTTTCGCATCTTTCACCGTAATACCGTAATCACTTGCATGCGTTAAATATTCGAACACATTCGCACTTTTTAACAAGGCTTTTGTAGGAATACATCCCCAGTTCAAACAAATTCCACCCAATGATTCTCTCTCAACAACTGCAGTTTTTAAACCCAATTGTGAAGCGCGAATGGCAGTAACATATCCACCAGGACCACTACCAATAACTATAATGTCGTAATTCATATCTTCTAACAATAAAAATGTTGTGTGCGAAGTTAAGGATTTTTATTTTTCTAAGAGAGATTGCTTGTTTTAATTAATACAAGTAGTTCATTACTTTTTTCAATTGTTAAAGTTCAATTGGTTGATTAGTTTTGTGTTCAACAATCTAACAATTGAAAGCATATGCAAAATTACAAGAATCACCTTCGCTTAAATCCAGCACACCATTTCGTATTAACACCATTGACTGTTATCTTTTTTGTTTGGTCAATCATTTTTGCATTTGACTGTTCAGCAGAATTGAAATTCAGATTAATTTCAGTGATTTCATCAACTGCATTGTTATTGGTTGTTTTTGTCGCTCGTTCATATGCCATTAAAAACCAAGATCGCATCATTCGCTTGGAAATGCGTCAACGTTATTTTGAAATGACAGGAAATTCATTTTCTCCAAAAGAAAAACAATTGACAATGAATCAAATTATTGCTTTGCGTTTTGCTGGAGACGCTGAATTACTTCCCTTGATGGAACGTGCAATTGCCGAGAAATTATCGAGTAAAGAAATTAAGTTGTCTGTAACAGATTGGCAAGCAGATTATCATCGTGTATAACGATTGAACTATATCCAACAAAAAAGCCATCGTTAATTGTTAACGATGGCTTTTTTTATGTTTCATAAATCTTACATTTCTTCTTCTTCTTCGAAATGCAATTCTTTTGCTTTTTTTCTAGAAACTTTTGCTTGAATACGATCGACAGTGTAATACATCATCGGTACAACAATGATTGTCAAGAACATTGAACTGGTCAATCCGCCAATCAAAATCCACGCAAGTCCATTTTTCCATTCTGCTCCAGAACCTGTTGCTGTTGCAATTGGAATCATACCAACAACCATAGCAATCGTCGTCATCAAAATTGGACGCATACGTTCGCGAACTGATTCTAGTAAGGCGTTGTATACAGATTTTCCTTGCGCCTTCAAATGATTCGTGAAATCCACAATCAAAATGGCATTCTTGGCGACGAGTCCGAGTAACATCAACATTCCAAGCATTGTGAAGATTCCCATGTTTGAAGATGATAAATTCAATGCTAAGATCGCACCAATTAAAGAAACAAGAATTGAGAACAATACAACGAACGGATAAATGAAATTGTCATAAAGTGCAACCATGATTAAGTAAACCAAAATTAAACCAATTCCCATTGCTGTTCCCAGTGCTCCCATGGATTCTTTCTGACGCTTTACCTCACCGCCCCACAACATGCGAACATTTTCATCCAACGGATTTTTTTCTAAATATTTTTCAATTTCTGCTGAAATATTTCCAGCTGCAGTTCCTAATACATACGAACGAATTGTGGTGTTAGAAATTCTATTTTTACGTTCCAACGAACCATTTCCATTTTCCACAGTAACATCTGCAAATTCACTCAATCGAACTTGTCTACCGTCATTCGTGGAAAAAGTCATTGAACGAATGTCTTCCACATCTTTGCGGTCAAATTTGTCAACCATTACGCGAATGTCGTATTCCTGACCTTTGTCATCGAATTGCGAATCATCGTTTCCAGTCAAAGCATTTTGCAATTGCATTCCGATTACTGCGATTGGTAAACTAAGTTGTCCCATTTTTTCGCGATCTAATTCTATGCGTACTTCAGGTGTTAAATCGTCCGTTGAAATTGTAGGATCTTTTGCTCCTTTCATTTCCATAATTGCTGATTTAAGACGACGCGCTTCTTTCATCAACAATTCTGAGTCATCAGATGATAAAAAGATTTCAATTGGCGCTTCTTCAGATTCAACCATCCCAATGTTCAGGGCTTTCACCTCAATTCCAGGGTATTTATCCTCAATTTTTTTACGAATTTCACTCATGTATTGAATTGTCGGATATTCTTTCTGTTTTCCTGGCTTCATTTTAACTGTCAACTCAGATTTGTTCTCAGCGCCAAACGAAGCTGCACCCATTCCCGAACTTGGTCCACCAACATTCGCAAAAACAATGTCCACAATTTCTTTTTGGGCTAAAATCATTTGCTCAATTTCTAATGTTGTAGCGTTGTTTTCCTCAAAGGTTGTAGACTTGTCGTATTTCAATTTAATCATGAATTTACCTTGATCTCCTTGAGCAACGAATTCTTGACCAACAATTCCCAGTCCCATTGTTGCAAAACTTCCAATAAACAACCCAATAATACCAAGTGCCATGATTATTTTATGACGCAAAGACCAACCTACCAATTTCACGTATTGTTCTGTAAAGATGGTAATTCGTTTTTCGAACCAAATCAAAATCGCTTGGAATGGATTTTTTGGATTCAACTGCACCTCTTTCGCAAAGCGTGACGCTAACCAAGGTGTCAATGTGAAACAAACGAATAAAGACATCAACGTAGAAACAACTACAACAATTGAGAATTGATGCAAGATATCCGAAATTGTTCCTTCGATGAAGACAACTGGCGAGAATACTACGACATCTACTAACGTAATTGCCAATGCTGTAAATCCAATTTCATTTCGACCATCTAAAGCAGCTTGACGACGTTTTTTACCCATCTGAAGGTGGCGATAGATATTTTCCAAAACCACAATCGAGTCATCCACCAAGATTCCAATAACCAATGACATTGCTAACAAGGTCATCAAGTTTAGGGTGTACCCCAATAAATACATCGCAATGAAAGTTGAAATCAAGGATGCTGGTATCGAAATTAATACAATGAATGCATTACGTAAGCTGTGTAAGAACAATAACATTACGGCAGCAACCAATAAGACCGCTAGCTCAAGATCATGGATTACCGCATCAACAGATTCAATAGTTGGAATCGATGTATCCGTCGCTACTGTAAATTTGATTCCCTCTTTTGCATATTTCTTTTCAATATCCTTAAATTTTGCTTTCGTTGCTTTTGCCATGTCAACTGCATTGGCATCACTTTGCTTTTTAATGCGCAGACCAATTCCATTTACACCGTTGAAGCGCGATACAGTAACTTGATCTTCTGAACCATCTTCAACATCAGCAACATCAGATAAACGAACTGTAGAAGTTCCGTTTGCCGATACAATTAGACTTCTTAAATCCTCAACAGTTTTGAATTTTCCTGCTAATCGAACGGTCATTTGTTCTTCACTGTTTTTCAATTTTCCAGTTGGAAATTCAACGTTTGAGGAACTAATCGCTTGATTGATTCCTGCCAATGACAATCCGTATAATTTCATCTTGTCTTTATCGACATTTACACGAAATTCACGTTTTTCACCACCAATTACTTGTACCTCGGCAACACCTTTTGTTTGTTTAATTTGTGGTAACAGTTGATCGTCCATTAATTCCATGAATTCACGATCGCTCATGTTATTAGCAACAGCACTCACTTGAAGAACTGGAGATGCATTCGGTTCAATCTTCGCAACGACTGGTGTTTGAGCACCTTCTGGAAGATTGTTAAGAATGTTGTTTATTTTACGTTGTGCATCTTCAAGCGATTTGTCAATGTTGGCAGAAGCTTTGAATTCTAATAAAAGAACTGACGCATTATCCAACGAAAACGCCGTAACTTCACTAATGTTTTCCAAACCGCTCAAGGCATCTTCCATTGGTTTTGAAACTTGACTTTCAACGGTTGCTGGAGAAGCACCTGGATAAGTTGTCGTTACCGTTAAAATGGGAGGAGAGAAATCTGGTAGTAATTCGTAACTCAACTGATTGTAGCTGAGCAATCCGCCACCAATTAGAATCGTAAAGATTACGATAATAAACGATGGTCGCTTAATTGATAATTCTGTTAAAGTCATGACGTTGCTTATTTCGTTTTAACGTTTGAGTTGTTTTGTAAATTGACTTGTCCTTTGATAACGATTTTGTCTGCTTTTGAAAGTCCACTGATTACTTCAATGTATTCGCCATCTGATGTTCCAGCATTGAAAGAAGTTAATATTGCTTTTCCGTTGCGAATGACGTACACTTGCGGGTTTTTAGATGAACCAACTAAAGCTTTACGCGGAATCGATAATGCAGTGACGCTTTTTGAATTAATCAGTGAAACAGAACCATACATTCCTGCCATCAAATCTTGTTGTGCATTTTTAACCGTAATTTGAACTTTAAAGTTGTGTGATTTATCTGCTTGGACACTTACGTTTGTTACTTTTCCGTTGAATGAACGATCACCATAAATGTCTGCTTTAATTGAAACTTCTTGTCCAAGTTTGAATTTCAAAATATCTCGCTCTGGAACACTTACCGTTAATTTTAACGAAGAAATATCAGTGATTTCGACAATCGGTGATCCACCTCCAATTACAGAACCTAGGTCAACTAATTTTTTTGTTATAACACCTGAAAATGGTGCAGTAATGTTTGTGCTTCTCAATTGTTTTTGCAATTGTTTCTTTTGAATTTCAGCTGATTTCAATCCTAATTTCGTCTTCTCAACTTGTACACCTGGAACTGCATTGTCTTTTGCTAAGTTCGTGTAGCGGATATCGTCATTTTTTTGACCTTCAATGTTCACTTCTGCATTTTCTAATTGCAATTGAAGCATTTCGTCGTCAATTTTTGCAATCACTTGTCCTTGAGAAACGCGATCTCCTTCTTCAACATTTAATCGAATAATCTTTCCACTTGCATCAGAACCAATGGTGTTTTGACGAACCGGTTCGAATGTTCCTAGGTAACTGAAAGCACTTTCAAATGTATGAATGGAAGGAGCTGTTTCTTCAACTAAAACTGCTGCTTCGCTATCGTGAATGTAAATTTTCTTTTGAACGGTTTCTTGGTTTGACATAAGTTTCATTGCTGTTAATCCAACTAGACCAACTCCAACTATTATGATAATTATTAAACGCTTATTCATTGTGTGTTTTTTTGTGTGTTATGTAAAATGTCCTTCGACGATTATTTAATATTTCCGATTGATTTTAAATATTCCAATTCAGCTTGGCGCAATTGAATATAGGCTGCAACAACATTTGTTTGTGCTTGTTGTAAACTATTGTCTGCAGTAATTAAATCATTCGATCCAATTGTTCCTTGTTGGAATTTCAATTCTGTTTGTTGGTATACACGTTCAGCCAATTTCAATTGTTCTTTTGAAACTTCTAGAGCATTTGATTGCACTTGAATTTGACGTTTCGTGTTTTCAGCTTTCATGTCCAATTGTTGTTGAACTAGATTTTTTTGATTTTCCAGTTTTTCGCGATTCAATGCATTTACTTTCTGATTGTGGTATTTCTCAAGACCGTCGAAAAGTGTCCAATCTAATTTTAAACCAATGAAAGCACCTTCAATTCCTGTACGGTAATCATCTTCTGGCTTAAGATTGTAGTTGTAATTATAAGCTGCATAAAACGAAAGGTTTGGTAAATAAGCCATGTTTGTTCCTTTGCGTTCTTCTTGATTCATTTTTTGCTGAGCACCAATTAATTCTAACTCTGGATAGCTAATCGTTGAATTGTCAACTAAAATAGATTTCTCCACCAAATTATCTGAAGCGATTGTGATGCTTTCACTTGGGTCTTTTCCGATTAAAATTTTCAAAAATGTTTCCAACTGATATTTAGATGCTTCCAACGATGCTTTCGTGTTCACCAATGTTAAACGATTGATTTGCAATTTATCTGATTCGGTTTGAACAACCAATTCTTGTTTTACCATCGCATCCATGTTCTTAATCAACTTGTCCATGTTTTCGATATTTCCATTTACAAAACCCAATTGTTTGTTGATTGCTTGTAAATTGAAAAATGTACTTGCTACTTGTTGCTTAACATCTTGATCTACCATTCGTTGTTGAATGTTCACAATTTCAGCGTTAATCTTTAAAGCAGATAAACCATAGTTCACTTGTGGATTGTACAAAATTTGCGTTAACTGAAGTGTATTGCTTAAATTGTATGGAACCCCGAACTGAACTGTTGTAAATGTGCCAGCTGGTCCACCAAACATTTGCGCTGGAATAACTTGTCCTGGAATGATTGCATTGTATTTGTAATCACCAGAAAACGCCAAATGCGGCAAACGCGCCGACATGTATGCCTTGCGTTGACGATCGTTAATGTCAATGTCTAATTGTGAATTCTGAATGGTCAAATTGGCTGTATCCGCCATTTTTAAACATGTTTCCAAGTCTAGCGTTTGAGCTTTGAGGGAAAATCCTCCTGCTAAAACTAGAATTGCTAAAAGCTGATTTTTCATGCGTTGATTTATTAAATTATTGTTTTGGAAATAAGTATTGTACAAGCATTTCAGTAACATAACCTTTGTGCAGTACTAATTGTTCTTCGTATTCTTCTTTTGTTAATTGATGAATGGATTGCATCAGGTTTTTTGCCATTACAGGATATTGGCAATTCGACATGATTAATAATGTCAAACTGATCAAATTCATTTTTCGCATCTTGCCTTCTGCTTGCGCTTTTTGGCAATCATTGAAAATTCCGGTTTCTGCTATTTTTTCCAGTATGACCGAATGTTCATTTGATGCGCAAGCCTCTTCACGATTCATTTCATTGATGATGAAGTTCGGTAATTCAGGATGTTTCGCTAAGAAATCATATTCACGCTCTATAAAAATGCGCATTTTATCCTCTAATGGCTGATCTGTGCTAAATACATAAATCATTGAAAGCATGAAGTCTTCCATAGCTGCCTTAAAAATTAGCTGAAACAGCTGACTTTTAGAACGGAAATAATAATTCACTAAAGCAACATTCATTCCTGCAGCTTTAGCAATTTCCCTTGAAGAACAACCCTCAAAACCTTTTGTGAGAAAAACTGTTCGCGCAGCTTCTTTAATTTTCTCTTCTGTAGTTGTGTCTTTTTTCATTTATAAATAAACTTATGGCACAAAATTAAACAAGAATATTAAACAAGTGTTTAAAACAATGCGTTAATTTGTTAAAATATCAAAAAAAAGTCCCACATGCTTGTGAGACTTCAGTTTTATATATTATAAAAACAGATTGTTTTATTTTTAACAAGTTGTTTTAAAACACCATTTAGTTAGTTTTAAACAGCAACATTGTGTTCTCTTAATGCATCATTTAAAGAGGTTTTTAAATCGGTTGATTCTTTACGCTTTCCAATAATCAATGCGCATGGCACTTGAAAATCACCTGCTGGAAATTGTTTTGTGTAGGATCCTGGAATAACAACTGAACGTTCAGGAACGTACCCGCGGTGTTCAATTGGTTCTGGGCCTGAAACATCAATGATTTTTGTGGATTTTGTTAAAACAACATTTGCTCCTAAAACAGCTTGTTTTCCCACGCGAACGCCTTCAACAACAATACAACGAGATCCAATAAATGCGTCATCTTCAATAATAACTGGTGCTGCTTGCAATGGTTCAAGTACGCCACCAATACCAACACCACCGCTTAAGTGAACGTTTTTACCGATTTGTGCACAAGAACCAACAGTCGCCCATGTGTCAACCATCGTTCCTGAATCAACGTAAGCTCCAATGTTTACATATGAAGGCATTAAAATTACGCCGGGAGCAATGTACGCACCGTAACGCGCAACAGCATGAGGAACAACGCGAACGCCCAATTCTTTGTAATTGCGTTTTAGTGCCATTTTATCATGAAACTCAAATGGTCCAACTTCAATTGTTTCCATTTTTCGAATTGGGAAGTACATCACAACCGCCTTTTTCACCCATTCGTTCACAATCCAATCACCGTTATCAGTTGGTTCAGCAACACGCAATAAACCCTTGTCAATTTCTTCAATGACATGTTCAATTGCTTGTATTGTTTCTGCTTGATTTAATAAATCTCTGTTTTCCCAAGCTGCTTCGATGATTGATCTCATATTTTTCAAATTTTCGTCAAAGATAAATCTTAAAAGGGAATTCAAAGTTTCAAAGATTCGAAAATTTGAATATTCGAATCATAAAATCATCTTTTGCCGTTTTATCCTATCTTTGAATCATGAATAGAATTCTTGCCATTGATTTTGGTCTTAAACGAACGGGAATTGCCATCACAGATGAAGCGAATATTATTGCCTCGCCTTTAACAACAGTTGATTCCAAAGATTTAATGACCTTTTTAAAGGAGACGGTGGTAAAATCAAAAGTTGGTACAATTGTACTTGGAGAACCAAAGCGTTTGAACAATGAGGATTCACATATCACAGAAAATGTTCGCATGTTAAAAACCGTTCTAGAGAAGGAATTTCCTGCACAGAAAATTGTGTTAATGGACGAACGATTCACCTCTAAAATGGCCTTTCAATCCATGATTGATTCTGGAATGAAGAAAAAACAACGTCAAGAAAAAGGAACGATAGATATGATTAGTGCTGCGATTATTTTGCAGTCGTACATGGAATCAGTTTAATAAATAGTTTGTTAATCTTCATAAAATTTGTGAAGTTGTCGTTTTCTTTTAATGAATCCCTTAATTTTGCATAAAACTAATTTAGAATGATATTACCAATTGTGGCTTACGGCGATGCCGTTTTGAAGAAAGAAGCGGTTGAAATTGAGCAAGATTTTCCCGATTTAAAAAAATTAATCGCGGATATGTATGAAACAATGTATCATGCGCAAGGTGTTGGATTAGCAGCTCCACAAATTGGAAAATCAATTCGTTTGTTCATTGTAGATGGTAGTCCATTTGCGGATGATGAAGAGGAAGAAGATTATGAACCAGATCCACGTGCAGTTGGAATTGAGAATTTCAAGAAAGTATTCATAAATCCAATCATTGAAGAAGAGGATGGAGAAGAATGGGGTTTTCATGAAGGATGTTTATCAATACCTAAGATTCGAGAGGAAGTTTTTAGAAAAGAACGTATTTTAATTTCGTATTACGACGAAAATTGGGAATTCCATGAAGAACACTTTGATGGATATGCTGCTCGTATCATTCAGCATGAATACGACCACATCGATGGAATTCTATTCACAGATCACCTTTCTCCATTGAAAAGAAGATTGTTGACAAAACGCCTACAAAATATCTCGAAAGGAGATATCAATGTAGATTATAAAATGAAGTTTCCAGCGGTTAAAAAAGGTAGATAAATAAAAATGAAAATTATGAAGTTGAAGTTAATTTTTAGTGCAGTTGTTTTCGTTAGTTTAATTTATTCGTGCAGTGGAGAAGATAAACCTTCGAAAGAAGTCTTAGTTGAGCGTATTACTCAAATGGAAGATTCGTTGAAAGGTTTGCAAGCGAATTTGGCGCAAACAAAGCAAATTCCGAACTTGACGCATTTTGAGTTGATCAATCGTTTGTTGGATTACTATCACGCTTATCCTGAAGATGAATATGCTGCAGAATGTTTGGATAAAGTGCACATGAAATACTCTGGAATGGGAATTCATTTAAGAGCTGTTCAATATGCTGACACATTATTAGAACAATATCCTGATTATAAAAATCGTGCAATGGTGTTGGAAAGTCAAGGCAGTAACTATGATATTTTCATTTTACCACGAAATAAAGCGAAAGTGAAATACTATTATGAATTGCTAATTAAGGAAAATCCAAACATGGATAAAGAGAAATTAGCTGGATTAAAGGATCGTTTGAAGCACATCGATATGGATTTCGATCAATTTATCAATTACAAGATGGAAGCAATCGCAGCAAATTAAATCTGCTGTTAATGATGTGTTAAATATCATTTTTGGTATCGTTCTTGCTTTACATTTGAAAAAAGGAATTAAAAAATCTACACCATGAAAAAAGTATTTTTCTCTTTATTATTGACATTCGTTGCAGCTGTTGCAATGAACAAAGCTGTAGCGCAAGTTGACGCTGGTGCTAAAATTGAATTCACAAAAGAAACGCATGATTACGGTACTGTGAAATACGGAGCAGACGGAACATGTACGTTCGAATTTAAAAATACAGGTACAGAACCATTAATCATTGCGAACGCTAAAGGTTCATGTGGATGTACAGTTCCAGAATGGCCGAAAGAGCCAATTGCTCCAGGAGCAAAAGGAACAATCAAAGTAAAATACGATACAAAACGTCCTGGTCCAATCAACAAAAGCGTAACGATTAATTCAAACGCTGTGAACGAACCAACAAAAGTTATTCGTATCAAAGGAAATGTTTTGCCTGCACCAGAAGGTGGCGCACCAGTGAACAATTCCGGAGCTCCAACAGGAAACTAAAATGAGATTTATTCTCTTTTTGATATTAAGTTTAAATTCCGTCCTTGGCATTAGTCAAGAGGCGGAATTTTTTTGCAAAAAATCGACGTTCAAATTCCCGAAAACAAAAGAGGGTGTTGTCTTGGAGCATGTTTTTACCATTAAAAATACTGGGGACGCACCTTTGAAACTGATTTCGTATGATGTAGAGTGTGATTGTACAAAAGCCTACCTGCCGGAAGGAGAAATTATACCAGGAGAATCGGTAGAAGTGAAGGTAACGTTTGATACAGAAGGAAAAGCTTATTTTCAAGATCGAGAAATTAGAATTACAACGAATACAAAAAAGAAGGTTGAAAAGATTAGAATCAAAGTGAATGTAATTCCTCATGATTAAATAAATTGTTAAAATGGTTAATTATCTGTTAAACCATTTCACTTTTTTAAATCTTCTACTAAATTTGAATGAACAGTAAAAACCAAATAATAATAATATAAACTATGAAAAAAATAATTTTATCACTTGTCTTAGCATTCGTTGCAATGGTAGGAATGAACAAAGCAGCAGCGCAAGTTGTTGAATCAGGAGCAAAAATCGAATTTTCTAAAGAAACACACGATTACGGAACAATTAAAAATGGAGCTAACGGAGAATGTGTTTTCGAATTTAAAAATACAGGAGACGTTCCATTGTTGATTTCAAATTCAAGAGGTTCTTGTGGATGTACAGTTCCAGAATGGCCGAAAGAACCAATTGCACCAGGAGCAACAGGTACAATCAAAGTGAAATATGACACAATGAGAACTGGAGCAATTAACAAAAGCGTTACTATTTCATCTAACGCTGTAAATGAGCCAGAAAAAGTTATCTACATCAAAGGAACAGTTTTAGCGCCTGAGACAGTAACTCCACCAGTAAACGAATCTGGAGCGCCTTCAAATCACTAAGATTTAAAATTACTAAATAATCGAAAAGCCATTCATCAATTGATGAGTGGCTTTTTTGCGTTTTGTTGATAAATATCGAGAAATTGAAGCCGCATTTTTTGTAATTTTAGTCTCCCCAATTTTCACAAATTATGTACATCATATTCGATACGGAAACAACCGGTTTACCTCGTGATTGGAACGCTCCAATAACAGATACATCGAACTGGCCACGAGTGATTCAAATCGCTTGGCAGTTGCACGATGAAATGGGAAGGTTGATCGAGCACAAAGATTTTCTTGTTCGCCCGGACGGATTTGATATTCCCTATGATGCAGAAAGAATTCACGGTATTTCAACAGAATTAGCGACAAAATTTGGTGAATCTTTGGATGATGTTTTGGTATTGTTCAATGAAGCTTTGGGGAAAGCAAAATTCGTTGTTGGTCAAAATGTTGGATTTGATGTCAATGTACTTGGTTGTGAATTCGTTCGTCAAAATGTTCAATCGCCAATGGCTTCAATGCCAGTTTTGGATACCTGTACAGAAATCACGGCTGAATTATGCAAACTACCTGGAGGACGTGGTGGCCGATTCAAATTACCAACCTTAACAGAATTACATCAATTTTTATTCAATGTGCCATTTGGTGAAGCGCACAATGCAACTGCCGATGTGGAAGCTACAACGCGTTGTTTCTTTGAATTAATACGTTTAGAACATTTCCCCCTCTCACTTTTACAACAAGAGGAGAAATACCTTGAGGATTTTAAAGCATTCAACCCGGCTCCAATTGGTACGATTGGATTAAAACATTTAAATCTTAAAGAAGAAAGTCAAAAGTTACTTCAGAAGCCAGCAACACAAACAGCTGTTCCAACGGAAGATTTGTCTGAAGCACGTGAGCGCTTAAAGGATGTTCCGTTTGCACATTTGCACAATCATACACAGTTTTCTATTCTGCAATCAACGATTAACGTTGGTGGTTTGGTTGGAAAAGCAGTGGCGCATGGGCATGATGCAGTAGCTTTAACAGATACAGGGAACATGATGGCGGCCTTTCATTTTGAAAAGGCAGTTGCGACCTATAATAAATCTGTAAAGGCTGAGCGTGAAAAAGCGTTGGAAAATGGTGAGGAGTTCACGAAGAAGGAGTTACTTCCAATTATTGGTTGTGAATTCAATGTGTGTAAGAACCTTGAGGATAAATCAGTAAAAGACAACGGTTATCAAGTTGTTCTTTTAGCAAAAAATAAAAACGGATATCAAAATCTTATCAAGTTGGCTTCAATGGCCTATACGAAAGGAATGTATTATGTTCCTCGTGTCGATAAAATGGTGATTGAACAATACAAAGAAGATTTAATTTGCTTGACAGGGAATTTGTATGGTGAAGTTCCAAACATGATTTTGAATGTCGGTGAAAATCAAGCAGAGGAAGCTTTACTTTGGTGGAAAGGTGTTTTTGGAGATGATTTGTATATCGAGATTATGCGCCATGGACAAGAGAATGAAGATCGCGTAAATGCAACCTTGATTAAGTTTTCTGAGAAACACGGGGTAAAATTAGTTGCTACGAATAATACCTATTACATCGAGAAAACGGACTCTGAAGCACATGATGTTTTACTCTGCGTGAAAGACAATGAATTAGTTTCAACGCCAAAAGGGAGAGGAAGAGGCTTTCGTTATGGACTTGATAATGAAGAATATTATTTCAAAAGTTCAGAGGAAATGAAAGAATTGTTTTTGGATTTACCAGAGGCAATAGAGAATATTGGAGAAATCATCAATAAATGTGAGGCGTACGGTTTAGCACGTGATGTATTGTTGCCTGCGTTTGATATTCCTGAGGAATACCAAGATCCTTTGGATTTAGAAGATGGAGGAAAACGTGGTGAAAACAACTATTTACGTCACTTAACTTATGTTGGTGCTGCAAAACGCTACGAAGAAATAACCGATGAGATTAGAGATCGTTTAGATTTCGAACTAGCAACAATTGAGAAAACGGGATATCCTGGATATTTCTTGATTGTTCAAGATTTTTGTCAAGCGGCAAGAGATATGGGCGTGAGTGTTGGTCCTGGTCGAGGTTCCGCAGCTGGTTCAGCCGTTGCTTATTGTATTGGAATTACCAATGTGGATCCAATCAAGTATGATCTACTTTTTGAGCGTTTCTTGAATCCGGATCGTGTTTCCATGCCCGATATTGATATCGATTTTGATGATGAAGGTCGAGGTCGCGTAATTGAATGGGTAATTGAGAAATATGGTGCGAATCAGGTTGCTCAGATAATCACATATGGAACAATGGCTGCGAAGTCATCGATTCGCGATACAGCCCGTGTTTTGGATTTACCATTGCCCGATGCCGATCGAATCGCTAAATTAATTCCAGATATTTCCTTGGGAAAACTCTTTAAAATGAGTGATCCTGAATTGGCAGATAAATTAAAAAACAATCAAGAAGATATTGCAAGAGCAAAAGAGTTGAAAAACATTGCGCTAGGAAATGACTTAGCTGCTCGTGTTGTAAATCAAGCTAGAGCCTTAGAAGGTTCAGTTCGAAATACAGGTATTCATGCTTGTGGTGTAATTATTACACCTGATGATATAACCAATTTCGTTCCTGTAGCAACAGCGAAAGATTCTGATATGTATTGTACGCAATACGATAACTCGGTTGCTGAATCTGCAGGTTTGTTGAAAATGGACTTCTTGGGATTGAAAACCTTGACTTTGATTAAATACGCGGTTAAAAATGTCAAGGAAAATAAAGGAATTGATTTAGATCCGGATAATTTCCCTATTGATGACGAGAAAACTTACGAGTTATTCCAACGCGGTGAAACGGTAGGAATTTTCCAATACGAGTCACCCGGAATGCAAAAGTACATGCGTGAGTTAAAACCGACAGTTTTTGCCGATTTGATTGCCATGAATGCCTTGTATCGTCCAGGTCCACTTGAATATATTCCTTCGTTTATTAAGCGTAAACACGGTGAAGAAACCATCGTTTATGACGTAGATGATTGTGAAGAATTCTTGGCGGAAACATATGGTATTACCGTTTACCAAGAGCAAGTAATGTTGCTTTCTCAAAAGTTAGCAGGATTTACAAAGGGTGAAGCCGATACCTTGCGAAAAGCAATGGGTAAGAAAGATCGACCGACCTTGGATAAAATGAAGCCTGCCTTCTTGGAACGTGGAGCAGAAAAAGGTCACAGTATTGAACCACTTGAGAAAATTTGGAAGGATTGGGAAGCATTTGCATCGTACGCCTTCAATAAATCGCACTCAACTTGCTATGCGTGGATTGCTTATCAAACGGCCTATTTAAAAGCTAACTTTCCTGCAGAATACATGGCGTCTGTGCTTTCCAATAACATGAATGACATCAAACAAGTGTCGTTTTTCATGGAGGAATGTAAACGAATGGGAGTTCCAGTTCTCGGACCAGATGTGAACGAATCCAATTATCAGTTCACTGTAAATAAAGAAGGAGCGATCCGCTTCGGACTTGGAGCTATCAAAGGTTTAGGAAGTGGGCCAGTGGAAGCAATCATTCAAGAACGTACAGAAAACGGACCTTTTGATTCGATTTTTGATATGGCGAAACGCATCAACCTGCGTTTGTGTAACAAGAAAGCATTTGAAAGCTTAGCGTATGCTGGTGGATTCGATTCTTTCAAGGGAGTGCATCGAGCACAATATTTCAAAGAAGACGGTTCTGGAAAAACATTCTTGGAAAATGCCATGAAGTTTGGTGCAAGTTTCCAAGAAAGTGAAAATTCATCGCAAGTTTCGATGTTTGGTGAATCGACTGGGACAAAAATGCCTGAACCGGAAATTCCTAAAACGGAAGAATGGGGAAGTATCTACAAATTAAATCGTGAGAAAGAAGTTGTAGGAATTTTTATTTCAGGTCATCCATTGGACGATTTTAGAATTGAAATTGAATCGTTTTGTAATGGTAGAGTAGGAATGCTCAACGAAATGGAGCTTCACAAAGGCAAAGACTTATTGATTGCAGCTACGATTACGGATGCTGAACATCGTTTTACAAAGAACGGAGATCCTTTTGGAACGTTGATTATTGAAGATTATACTGATTCGTATAAATTGTTTTTGTGGCGTGAAAATTACTTGAAATTCAAACACTTTATTCAGCCAGGAGCTTTCATCGCCTTGAAAGGAAAAATCGAAGTTCCGCCAAGGAGAAGTGAATTGGAATTTGTGTTGAATTCTGTTGATATGCTTCAGAACTTGAGAGAAACACGTGCGAATAGTATTCATCTAAAAGTGTCGACAAAAGCATTAGATCAGGTCATGATTATGGATTTGAATAAGTTGTTCCTTGAAAATGAAGGAAAATGTAGTGTTCATTTCACCATTTTTGATGCACTTGATGGAGTAGAAGTAAGAATGCCATCGAAAACAATCAAAGTGGATCCGAATAATACCTTGTTTAAAGAATTGAAAAAATTTGATTTAGAATTTGAAATTCGTTGATTAACCTAATAAATCGCGAAGCTCAGTTAATTCATTCACCTTCTCACTGTTCCCAACTTCTTGGAAGGATGAAATGAGATTAGTTAACATCCGTCGAATGATCGATGTGTTGGAACATGGCTCGAAATATTCTCTGTGATGAGGTAAATGCAAGCCATCTAAAAATTCTTTGATTGAATTAGCGTCCAAAATACTTCCTTTTGAAAATGGGTTGATGTAGAATAATACGCCGAATTCATTTTTTTCCTGAAGAAATAGGCTAGCGCCGTTTTCATCCAAATAAGCCAAAATAAAATGATTTGGAAGATTTACCCCATAAATAGGAAGGTCTAATGATTGGGCGATTATACTATAAATCAACGATAAGCTTAGCGGATTTCCTTTTCTAGATTCAATTACCGTATTGATAAATGAGTTCATTGGAGAATGGAAATGTTTTGAATCTCCGTGAAAATTATGTTCCCCAAAAAAGATACGATTGAATATTTTTACTTGCTCAAATGCTGTTTGTTTGTTGTTCAATTCTAGCCAAACGTCACGCCTTATCTGCTGTATCGTTTGCATGATGAGCGCTTCATTTAAACCAGCATATTGATATTTCGCAACAATTATTGCACCTTCAAGTAAATCTTTTTCAGAAGATTCATACCATGATTTAAGTTGAAACTTAGTGTTTTCAAATTGAATTTCATGGATGATTTGCTCAATTCGGCTTTGGAAAATTAGGCCGTAGGTATCATCTTCCCAGGAATTTTCCAGAAAAGGAATCGCGTAAGGACCATACGTTAATAATTTGTCCCTGACGTGCTCAAAAATTTGCTCATCGGGATCGTCAATTAAATTGATTAACGCTCTTATAGATTTTTCATCCACCATTTCGAAACAAATGTAGACTAGTTTGGTCAACGTTTAATTTGGCTTACTCACTGTTTATCAATGTCAAAATGTTAATTAGTAAAAAAAATCACTAAAAATGAAACCTTTCGAGGTGTTAGGCGTTAAATTGTCAACGGATCAATTATTAACATCTACAGGTTAAGAGAAGGGAGGCTTATTAGTAAGCCTCTTTTTTTTTGTCAAAAGTTTAATTACTTTGGTACGGTTTTTATCATTAAATCAAAAACAGAACTATGAAATCAATCTTAATTTTTTCAATCGTTTTAACAATGGTTGGATGCGCTTCTCGAAAAATGTCAAATCAAAGTCAAACTGATGCTGCTGGTGTTACGGCAAAATATCAAGGAAAAATAGTTAAAAGTGAAGGTTGTGGTTACGTAATTCAAACTACGATTGATGGAGCAAAGGTTTCACTTTATGCCGTTAATTTAAGCGATGAATTTAAGAAAGCAAATATGAAAGTTCAGTTTGATTTTATTGATAGTAGAGCAATGCTTCCAGAAAATTGTAAAGCAACAAAAGTTGTTGTCGCAGAAAATATGTCAAAATTGAAGTAATTAATCAATTAATTGCTTTAAACGATTAAAGGATTTTAAATTGCTAGTGCTGTAAAAGGCATTGGCAATTTTTAGTTTTTCATTTTTAGTTAAGTGCCAAGACAGAGAGATTCTGTCTTTTTTGTTTTCTCTTAAATTGAAAGTTACTAAATCAACTGGGAAAGAAAAACCGTATGACGCTGTTTTCTGAAGTTGTTCTTGATCAAAATCTTGCGTTCTTGGAAAGTTATTGTACATGTTTCCAAATGGCAAAGTCAATTTATCGATAAAGGAGATATGTTTGAATTCCTCGTTGTTCAGGATCCGTTTTGTGTCACGTATCTCTAAAATAATCACGCCAGAAGTGTTTTCTTTGATCCAATCTTTCAAGGCGTACAGATATTCAACCGTTGTTTTACGTCCATAATTATCACGAATACCTGCATCCATTAATTGCATTTCTGGAGAAGTAGGCATCGTTATCATTGGCATGATAAAAGGGAAGGTTGCACTTGAGCGCATTACACTTGAAAATCTGATATTTTGAGGGTCGTTTGATTTGAAAAAAGATTGATAATCAATGTTTTCGTATGAATTCCAAGTCTCTTTAGCTTCAGTTAAAAAACTTAAAGGTTGTGAGGAAATCAATAATCTTCTTCCGTCATTTACAATTGTTGGACTAAAAATCATCAAAGGAATTTGTCCTTTTAATTCGGGAGAAGAATAATATCCAAGAGTGTGTTGAAGGAAGTTTTCAGTGTTTTCATGTAACTGCTCTTCAAAGGCATAGCCACGGTCTTTACTGTACGAACGACCATTGTATTCAAATGAACGATAACGAAAAAACATGTCTGTTGTGGAGGCTGAAAAAGCTAACTTATTCAATAAATCCTTTCCTAAATTTTCAGCAAATCGCTCATCGTATCGGTTAACAATCTCTTCTTGAGAGAAGCGCAATAAAATTTCTCGATAATATGCTGCGCCTACCATTCCTCCAGAGGCACCAGTAATTAAATTTAAATGTTTCGAAAGTTCACCATTCAATTCCTTGTCACATTTTTGAAGTACAGTAAACGTCCATAATGCACTTCTTGATCCACCGCCAGAAGTGTTTAGAATGATAAGTTTAGGTTTTTCAACATGTGTATTTTTCTTCCAATTGTTTAATAAAGCGAGTTGGTTTTTGAGGGATTTACCAGATAAATCTTCATTTTTTACATTTAAAGCAATCTCGTTTACACCATATTTCTGAAGTTTATTTTTCGAATAATCAATTCCGTAAGCATAGTTCGTGTATTTGAAATAGCTGCTGTGCGTACTCAAGTAGTTCATTCCGATTAAGACTCCAAAAATGATTGGGTAGGTCCATCTATGAAACCATGACATTAATGCACTGAATAGCATGTGAACGATTGTTAAGAGTAAAACAATACTCATCGCTGCTGGAAATTCAAAAAGTGGGTAATCTATAAAGAAACCGAGTAAAATAAAGGACACAATCGATAAAAGCTCAAAAATCGAAGCGTTTATCCTGTTTTTAGCATAGACATGTTCGATGATTTCTTTGTCCAAGTGGTGAGTTGGACGTGATTTATATATCTTAAAACCTTTACCAATGTAGTAAAAACGTCTTTCTTTTTCTTTTCGAAAATAGTCGTACCATTTTTCTTTGACTTGCGTCATTGATTGAATGGGGTTTTGCGAAGTTTCATCGAGAGCGAAAGTGCTTCCTTTTTCTCTGGTAGTAGGGAAGAAGTAAAAAATTGATAGCATTATGAAGCTACCAAAGCCACCAAGAAATGAAAGAGAATATATAAAAACAAGGGAGTTTGAAGCCAATTCCTCTGTTTTTTGGAAATGGATCATTTTAATCAAATAATAAACAATAAAAAAGATGGGAAGAAGGGCGTTGTTGATGCAAAAACGATAAAAAGGTTTTGAAATAGTTGAAAGGAATTGGTAGCGAGGTCCTAATTTGATGTAGCTATACGTATTGTAGGCCATTGTAAATCCGCCAAAGGCAAATCCAAGTAAAAGAAATGACCATGGATTCACCGTTCCTAAATATTCAGGTGAAAAGAACAAATATGGAACACCAAAAGCACTTCCAAATGAGTCAGAGACAATCGAAAACAATAAAGTCCAATAAAACAGGGATATTAAATTGTATTTTATTTGCCCCAAAATGATTAAAAAGGGGAAGAAGGATCGAAGGATTCGCAGAAATTTAATATCAGTGATTCGGCTCATTCTTCTAATATAGTCAATTTTCTATCAAAGAATTCTTAATGCGCTAATTTTATTCGAATGAAATCATAAACGAGGTAAGAAAGTGTTTTTCCAACGACTTTTTCCTCTTGAAGGGTTGTTGGAGCTCCTTCTGGTAGATGGAGATAGCCGATTTTATCTGATTGAGCACAAATTTGGACATAAGCGCGCGCTTCATCCACTGTCCAGCCACTTGGAGAAAATGCTGAGCTCGGCATAAATGCAATCGCATCCAAGTCAAGTTCAATTCCAATAGGATTTTGCATTATTTCAATTTCATTTTGAATGTCTAAAAACAATTGTTTTCGATCGATTAAATAATTGTCATAGAACGTGTGATTGCAGTTGTTTTTAGTTAGAAAATCTAAAATAAATTGACTGTTATAGCCCATGTGTAAACCAAGAACTGTATATTTTTCAATAAATCCTTCAGTTAAACCGTATGAAAATGGATTTCCACTGTGGCGACCTTCACTTGCACGACAATCAGCATGAGGATCTAAATTGATAACGTCTATTTTGGTATTTTTAATTACATGCAAAGATTTAATAATTGGATAAGCATTGTTGTGTCCTCCACCAATGACAATTGGAATTATAGAATCATTTATATGTGATGAAAGTGTGTTATGTACCAAGCTGTCTAATTCTTCAATTGCTTTTTTTCCATTTTCGACAGTAGAAAATTCCGTTGTTTGTTGAATTGAACCAATGTAACAAATTTCAGTTCCAGCTAAAAATTGATTGGATTGGATGTTAACGAAGCGTTTAATGAAACTAGAAAAACCATTTTCAGATCCTGGTAAACCAAAGTTCGATTGTGGCCCCATGCTTTCTTCAATTCCAAGAATCACAAAACGTGTGTTTGTAGATACTTCTGTTTTAATGGTTTGACCTAATTTTGTTTCACCATTACGAACTGATGTCCAATTCAAAAGTTGTTCTTGGGAGGATGGAATAAACTGGAAATGCATTGTATAAAGTTAAAGTTGTTCAAATAAAGCAGTAAAATTCTCAGGTGCATGGCATGGTCGCATGGTTGTTTTATCGACAAAAACTAAGGTTGTTTCGGCTTTACTTATAATTGTTCCTTTTTCGTTGATTAGCTCGTACGCAAAATAGATTCGTGCTCCTTTTATTTCGGTGATTGTTGTTTTGACCGTTAACAAATCATCGTAATATGCGGGTGATAGATATTTAACAGAAAATTCAGATACTGGTAACATAACACCTTGTTCTTCTAGCGCTTTATAACTCATGCCCAACGAACGAAGTGCTTCAACTCGGCCTACCTCAAAATATTGTGCGTAATTTCCATAATAACAATATCCCATTTGGTCAGTTTCTCCATAACGAACTCTAATTTGCGTTGTATTGATAAATGGTTCTTTCATAAAGTGTTCGAATTTTACTCAAATGTAAAAATTATCCCCAAGGGTTTGTTTATTTCTGCTTTAAAAACCTTATTTTCGTTAAGTGTTGATAAGGTTAAAAAATCAACAAAAAAGTAGAAATTTAAGTAAAAAGTACTAGAATGTTTGATGTGAGCGAGTTAACAATTTATTTCAACGAAATTGTTAATGTACATGTAAAACTTTTTTAAAAATCAACCCCTTATCAACTTTTTTTTTAACTTTTTTATGTAAATATTTGTCATCTGAGAAAATGACCCGAATGATCCGAAAAGCGGTTAAGCGTTTTAGGTGAAACAAATAGAAAATAATAACCATTAACTTAAAAAGATTATCAATGAGTAATAGTCACGAAATCGTTTGGAATGCGTGTTTAAAAGTGATCAAAGACAATATTTCTTTGCAAGCGTTTAAAACATGGTTTGAACCGATTATCCCTGTTAAATTAGAGGACAATGTGTTGACAATTCAAGTTCCATCCCATTTTTTCTACGAATGGTTGGAAGAGAATTATATTACTTTGTTGAAAAAGGTTGTTAAGAAAGAACTTGGAGCTGAAGGAACGTTAGAATATAGTATTGTTATGGAGAATAACACAACGAATTCAACTCCTTACACAGTAAAATTGCCAGCATTGAATAAGCGTTCATTGAAAAATGCGCCAGTAACAATGCCATTGAATTTAAGTGAAAATCAAATTCGCAATCCATTTATTATCCCTGGTTTAAAGAAAGTAAATGTTGATTCAAATTTGAATCCATCATATTCTTTTGAGAATTTCATGGAAGGAGATTGTAATCGTTTGGCACGTGCATCAGGTTATGCCGTGGCGAATAAGCCAGGTGGAACGGCTTTCAATCCATTGTTGATATACGGTGGAGTAGGTTTGGGTAAAACGCATTTGGCACATGCTATCGGAATTGCAATTAAAAATCAATTCCCAAACAAGACTGTATTGTATGTTGGTTCTGAAAAATTTGCTCACCAGTTTATTGATGCGATTAAGAATCAAACAACAAATGATTTCATTCACTTCTATCAAATGATTGATGTGTTGATCATTGATGATGTTCAATTCTTCTCAGGAAAAGAGAAAACACAAGATGTATTCTTCCATATTTTCAATCACTTGCACCAAAATGGTAAACAAATCATTTTGACATCAGATAAACCACCAGTGGAAATGCAAGGAATGGAGCAACGTCTTCTTTCTCGTTTCAAATGGGGCTTGTCTGCAGATTTAGGTACGCCAGATTTGGAAACACGTATCGCAATTTTAGAAAAGAAAATGTACGGAAATGGTATTGAGTTACCACGTGATGTTGTAGAATATTTGGCCTATTCAATTAACACGAATGTGCGTGAAATGGAAGGTGCTTTGAATACCTTGTTAGCACAGGCTTCATTAAACAAAAAAGCAATTACTTTGGAGTTAGCGAAGCAAATGGTTGACAAATTCGTGAAAAACACTGCACGTGAAGTTTCAATTGAATACATTCAAAAAGTGGTGTGTGATTATTTCGATTTACCAATTGAAATGTTAAAATCAAAAACGCGTAAAAGAGAAGTTGTTCAAGCTAGACAAATTTCAATGTATTTCTCTAAAAAAATGACAAAATCGTCTTTAGCGAATATTGGAGCACATTGCGGAGGGAAAGACCACGCAACTGTATTGCATGCTTGTAGAACGGTTATCAATCTTTCTGAAACGGATAAACAGTTTAGAGTTTATTTAGAGGATCTAGAAAAGAAATTGACGATTCAATAATCGAATTTATATTAGAAAAGAAAGGCTGTCTCAAAAGACGGCCTTTTTTGTTTGGCAAAGAATGTTTTAATACGAATAGTGTGTTTGAATAGGAATTGTTGGTCGTGAATAAATACGTTTCTTGACTAGTCTAATCTATTCTATTCGTTGATTTATTTAATTGCCTATCGGATTAAATAATCTCAAATTGAAAGGTTACGGCATAAAAAAGCCCCGAATGAATCGAGGCTTTAGTGTAAAATATTACTTTCTTATTCTTTGATTAGTCTATTTGAATAAACTTTTGTAGATGTAGTCAAGTTGAACATGTAAATTCCACTGCTAAAATTCGATAGATCAATTGATTGATAATTAGCTCCTTTTTTGCAAAGTACCTCCTTCTTAATGATTTCAAATCCTTTAGCGTCAGTTACTGTCAGTAATGCAGTTTCTGTTTGATAACAATTAAATATCAAGTCTGTTGAACTTGTTGTTGGGTTTGGAAACAATGAAAGAATATCATCAACTTCATTCAAGGCATTAATCGAGAATACATCAGAGTATTCAAATTTACCATCAAAATCTGTTTGTTTCAAGCGATAGTATGTAACTCCTGTTTCAACATTTGGATCAAATGCAAAGTATTCTGTAGGTGTCGATGAGTTTCCAGTGCCATCGACAAAAGTTAGATTCTCAAAGTGAATTCCGTCTCTCGATTTTTCGATTGTAAAGAAATCATTGTTTCTCTCTGATTCTGTTCTCCAATAGATATTTGAAGCTTTTTCTTCAGGAATATATTGCACATTGAACTCAGATAATTGAATAGGAAGAACAGTACAATCTAAACTAGCTGTACCACCAAAACTAAGTGAATAACCACCTCCACTTGATGCGGTTGACCATTCATCTACCATTAATAAAAATGATTGTCCAGCTGTAACATTCATTTGTGCAACAAATTTATTCCCTGTTACATCTTCCGTGAAATCCAAAGAGGCAGAACTAGTTCCTGTTGTGCCTGAAGAACTCGCATCAGAACATCGTAAAGGTAATCCAAGGGCAGAACAATTAGGATTTGGTCCGAAAATAGCGAAATCATAGTCATCCGCAGCGATAGTTGGTGTAACAGTAATGTCTAATGTGCCAGATGTTGCTGCTTGAAATGCGTACCAATTTGTGTGGTTTTCCCCACCGTTTGGACAAGAAGTTCCATTACAGCCTTCTGATATAATACCCGGTCCTGTTGAGTTTCCAGAGACAGAAGCGTTTGAACATAGTCCAGTTGATCGTATACAATCGCTATTGTCAGTTCCATTTGGTCCACCGGCACAAGGTACGCAAGATAAAGTTGCAGACCAACCAGACTGGCTATTTATTGCACTTGATACAAAGGCGAAAGTTAAACATCCACTTGGGTCTGTTGATGTGAATGAAAATGGTACTGAAGCACTAAGATCGCCAAATAATCCCTTGTCAAATGAAGCAGCACTTGGAGGTGAAGGCCACGCCGAAGTTGCTGTTGGTGCAGATGTGAAATTAGGACTAAATTCAGTTGGACCATTTCGAACATAGAGGACATCCAAGTTGTTGAAAGTGTTGAATGAATTGAAAGTAACTTGTATACAATTTCCTGCTTGACTTGGGCAAAATACGCGGTATGGTGCATTTGCAGGTGAAGCTGAACCAATATTATTGCTATAATTACCAGCAGCGCCGCCATTATCAGTATATGTTGCAGGACCGCAATCCATTACTAGGCATGAACCAACTTTTTCATTCGCAATTCCTACAGTTGGGTGAGTATATGATGTTGGTGGGCAAGCAGGACAAGCGCCGCCACAATTAACAGTAATCCCAACTGTTGATGACGACGCTGAACAAGGAGCGTTAGTTATTGTCCATTGTAAAACATAATTTCCTGTTCCTCCGGCTGGCGTAAATGTAGCTGTGGGTGCTGATGTGCTACTAAATTGTGCACTTGACAAACTTGGACCAGAAAGAACGGACCATGCACCAATTCCATTAACTGGACTGTTAGCTGCTAAAGTCGCTGTACTTCCAATACAAATGGTTTGGTTTGAACCCGCAACTGAAGTTGATGGCGGAGCAATTGTATTTACTTGGACAATATTAGAAGCTAATGACTGAGTGGTTGCACTTTGAGAACATCCATTATTTGTTGCATAGGATACACAGAAATAATACATTGTTCCAATACTGCTCGTTGGTGGAGTAAAAGTAGAAGAAGTTGCGCCAATGATTGCCGAAGCTGAAGCAATTGTGTTGTTGTTTGCAGTATTGGAATACCATTGGTATTGAATAGTTGGTGTTCCACAACCAGAAGAAGTTGTTGTGCTAGCAGTTAGTGTATTGGCAGCTGAACCTTGACATTTGTTTTGAATTGCCCCTGGTGCAATTGTAGTAGCAGTTGGACAAGATGAACCACAGGAGATTGTTGCTGCCCATCCAGCTCTCTTATTGCTATTGTCTGATGTGAAATTGAAAGTCAGACATGTGCCAGAAGAAGAAAATGATCCTAAAGCGCCTAAGTTTCCTGAATAAGTTCCAATCAAAGGTGAGGCGGTTGATGGACCATCATAAATGGATAAAAAATCCCAGCCTAGTTCTGTGTTAAAGCTCGTGAAATTTGCAGAAATACACTGACCTGGTACTCCACTGCAAAATGTCATCGTATAATTTTCATTATTCGAATATTGTCCACCGCTATTCCCTGAATCATAAAAAGTTCCAGTACAAGTGTTTACAGTTCCGCCTGTGCTGATTAAATATGTCTGAGCAAACGTAGCACTTAGTGTCATAGAGAAAACAATGACAGCTAATTTTGTAATTAAGTTTTTCATTTCGCTTAGTGTGTTGAAGTGTTTTGTAGTTCTTGTCTTTTAATACTTCTTAGGCGATTCTCCGAAAAGACAATAATAGTTAAACCTGTTTCTGAATCAACAATTTCAACATCTTCAGAATGTAAACGCACTGAATCAAACACTGTTGTATTCACTGAGTTTACAATTGAGCTGTCTCCATTTTCCAAAACAAAATCCTTGATTAAAAAAGTTTTACCATAAACAGTCATTGGAGAAATGACTGTGGTCGTCTGTCTACTTGTTGTGCTTAAATCTTGTCCAAAGGAAAAGCAACTACATAGAAAAACATGCAAAATAAGGGTAAAGTACCGCATAGTGGTTTCTATAATTGTTAATTTTTTGTGTAATCGCCACAAAGTTAATGACTTAATTTTGATTTAGCAAAAATAGGCTCAGAAATCAATCTTAAATTTATTAATTAACAAACGAAAAATAGGTGAAAACAACTAAAAAATAACAAAATATAGAAAAGGGAAACAACTAAAACGATTTATCTAGAGCTTGTTTTCTTGAATTTAATTTTCAATAAAATTCAAAAGGGCATTAAGATAATTTGAATATCCCATAATATAGGGTGTGTCTTCATGATCTCCGCCAGGTACACGGACTGCAGTTTTTGAAGGACCATTGTAATTGTTGTAGACAATTTCACCATGTGTATGAATGCTTAAAAAGGAATCTGCTTCACCATGAATCCATAACAAAGGAACTGTTACCTTTTTAATTTCTTCAGCATTATCAATTTTTACATTTACAAAGTAACTTCCAGGTAAAGCTAGCAATGAAGCGTCTTGAATCATGACTTCTGAAGATGCAAACGGTGCTTCCAGAATTATTTTTGAAGGTGACATGTGAAACGATGCTGGATTTCCTGCTACTTCACATGTGGAAGCTGTCCCTAATGAAAATCCAAATTGAATCAAACGATCATTCGTTAATCCATTGTCTTTTAACCATTTCAATCCACCATTTACCGATTCATACATGTTTGCTTCGGTAGGTTTTCCTTCTGATAACCCGTAACCCGCATAATCAACCATTAAAACGCCAAAACGATGCTTTCCTCCGAGATTCGCGTACAATTTTTGACGTGGCCAGTAAAAATCATTGTGATCAGCTGTTCCGTGACAATACATGATAACTGTATCTGTTGCAATCTGATTTAAATCTCCGACATAGATAGCAGAAATATTTAGTGTTTCTCCTTCAGAAACGATTGGGTAGGTAATAAAGTGAATCATTGAATCTACGATTGCGTATTCTGATCCAACATCCAAAGTGGTTCTGCCTTCGTAATTATCCAACTTATATTCTGTAATTGAATTATCATTGTTGAATAGAAAATCATCTAAGCGTTTGCGACACGAACTTAAGAAAACGGTTGCTACTGCAATTATATATAGTGCTTTCATACTTAAAGTTTATAGGTAATTCCAAAATAAAGTCCCATTGCCCCTCTGTTTCCAAAAGGACTTACATAATCCATTACAATGTCTTGATTCGATTTGTATGGAGCCAACAATTTAACTTCTAATGTGTAATTCCATTTATTTCGTTCAAAGGTATGACCAAATTGAGGACTAAAAATTACACGATTGGTTTGTGGTTGACTATGTGCTTTTGTGCTTTTTAAATCGAACCAATTTGAAAATCCAACATAGAAACTATTTGTTTTAAGTTTCTCTTTTCCTTTTGATGATTCCTTTGATTTGTGCCAATAATCATAATAATAATTGGCATCAAGTTGTGGGTACAAGCGTGTGTTATGTTCAAAAACATCGGTGTAAAAGTTAACTGATGGACTGATCGAAACGCCCATTGTTGCCGTTTCATTTTTCCATAATCCTTGAGTAACTCCAGCATCCAATTGAATTACACCGAAAACGGCTGCTGTTGTATACCAATTCGCATAAACTGTCGTTTTTGGTTTTAAACCATAACCATAGCCTAAAGATGTAAACGGTAGCGGAATTGTAGCTATACCTGGAATTGTTGCCATTGGACCTCCAAAGGAACCACTTACAGCATGTTGTTTATGTTCTAATGGTTTTACATATCTCGAAGGGGCACACGCTGTTTCAAGCAATAAAAGTGTTCCTAAAACAAGTATTAATCCTTTCTTACTTATTAGATAAATTTTCATAGTGTCTACGAATAGTTAATCAGAATTAGAAATCTCTATTAGGCAGAAAATTGCTAACATTGCAGGGATTTATCAAATTCTCTTCTTATCAAATTTACGTAAATTAATTGCTAAATTTTCCACTTGGAACAAAAAAGTACATATCGAACTTTAAAAGAATTATCTGAAGGAATTTACAAAGAGAAAGGTTCCAAGTTTATTGCTTTTGCAGTTCCATGTTATACTGAAAAAGAAGCCAAAGAATATTTAGATTCGTGGCGCAAAGAACATTATCAATCACGACATGTATGTTATGCGTATCGCTTTGGGGTAGATCAAAAAGTATTTCGTGCGAATGATGATGGAGAACCAAATAATTCAGCTGGTGCGCCAATTCTAGGGCAAATCCAATCGTTTGATTTATCGAATGTTTTGATCGGCGTGGTGCGTTATTTCGGTGGAACGAAATTGGGGGTAGGAGGATTGATTCACGCCTATAAAACAGCAGCAAAGGAGGCAATTGAAAATGGGGAAATCTGTGAATTAGAGGTGTTTGATTGGATTCGTATCAATTTCGATTATGCCGCAATGCCAAACGTAATGAATCTCTTGAAACAACATAATTTGGTAATGAGAGATCAAGTTTTTGAGGAATCATGCACGCTAGTCGTGAATTTACCCTTGAATAAGTCCACGTTTATTCAGGAAGAATTAGAAGAAATAACGAATGTAGAAATTGAATCCCTTGGGATTTATTGAATCCTAAACGAACTTATTTATCTTAGCAAAATGGAATTATTAAAGCAATTGACTGAAATCAGAGGTGTTTCAGGTGATGAAAGTCTAATCAAGGATTTTATTATTGAATATGTTTCGAGTAATGCCACATCTTGGAAAGTTCAACCTAAAGTGATAGCAGGGGAAGGATTTCAGGATTGTGTCATTTTAGTTTTTGGCAAACCTACGACAGCAATTTATGCGCATACGGACACAATCGGATTTACGGTTGGTTATGACAAAGAGCTGATAAAAGTTGGAGGACCTCGAACTATTGACGGAATGCAATTGGTTGGAAGTGATTCGAAGGGTGAAATTGTTACCGAATTGATGGTTATTGAAGAGGAGGATGGTTCGCGTCAATTGAAATATGTATTTGATCGAATTATTGATCGTGGAACATTACTGAGCTTTAAACCAGATTTCCGTGAAACAGAAGAGTATGTGCAATCGCCATACATGGATAATCGTTTGGGAGTTTGGTCGGCATTGAAAGTTGCTTCCACGCTTGAAAATGGTGCGATTGTGTTTTCAACTTACGAAGAACACGGCGGTAATTCTGTTGGATTTTGTGCGAAATATTTATTAGAAAATTATGGAGTTCGTCAAGCCTTAATTTCAGATATTACGTGGGTGACACATGGAGTTGTTCATGCAGGTGGAGTTGCGATTTCAATGCGCGATAGTTGGATTCCACGTCGAACGTATTTAAATCGAATCATCGAATTAGCAAAAGAATCGGGTGTTCAATTTCAATTGGAAGTGGAATCGGCTGGTGGAAGTGATGGAACATCTTTGCAAAAATCAGATTTGGCAATTGATTGGTGTTTTATTGGTGCTCCTGAAGATAACGTTCATACACCGGACGAAAAGGTTTTCAAATACGATATTATGTGCATGGTTGAATTGTACCGTTATTTGATGAAACATTTGTAAATTTCCACCTAATTCAAACAAAATGGACAATAGTCAAGCATGTCAGCTTTTTAAATACGATCACGAGTTTTTTTTGGTAACAAGAAATTCTCCTGAATATTTTGCGAGTGAATTTGTTGAGAATGCGATTGATACAGATTATGTGTCTTGGCTGAATTTTCATGGAATCAATGAAAAACAGCACATCGATCGTTTATGTGAACACCTATCAATCGATAAACTGACGGTTGAAGATATTTATCAAGAAAAACGACGTCCGAAATTAGAGGAATATGCGAATTACATGTTTTTCTCGGTTCGTTCAGCTTTGCCAGATGAGAACAATACGTTCATTTTACAACAAGAGCAAATCAGTTTTTTATTGGGTAAACATTATTTGATTTCATTTCAAGAAAAGAGTTCAGATCACTTTACCGAAGTACGCGATCGTATCGAAAAAAAACGTGGGAAAATTAGATTGAAAGGACCTGACTTCTTACTTTTTAGAATGTTGGATGCGATTGTCGATAATTATTTTGAAGTTTTAGAAGATATCACAGATTCAATCCAAAAGTTAGAATTGAAACTCTTAAGAACAGCTTCGAGCGAAACCTTACAATTAATTGAGTTTCAAAAGCGAAAATTAATTGAGTTGCGCAAAATTGTGTTACCGCTAAAAGAAGTAACTTTTCAACTAGATAAATTAGAAAGTCCCTTCATTTCAAAAGACAATGCTCATTATTTTGCTGACTTAAAAGAGAATTGCATGGCCGTATTAGAGGAGATTGATGCAAACAAGCAGATCTTGGAAGGAATGGCCAATTTGTATTATGCCGTTCAAGGTCAGCGCATGAATGAAATCATGAAAGTATTGACGGTTGTGAGCGCCATTTTCATTCCTTTAACGTTTATCGTTGGAGTTTATGGAATGAACTTCGAAAACATGCCTGAGTTGAAATACAAATACGGTTATTATACAGTCGTCGCCGTGATGTTCGCTATTGCGATTACGCTGGTACTTGTTTTTGTAAAACGAGGCTGGTTGAAGAAGAAATAAAAAAAAATACTGCAACAAAAAAGCCCCGCATGTGCGGGGCTTTTTTTATGACCATATTGTCAGCTTATGCCATCACTTTCGGTGCAGCAGCTAAAATCTCAGGGCTTGTTTCAGCCGCGAATTTTTCGAAGTTTTTAACGAATTTGCTTGCTAAGCTATTTGCTGTTTCATCGTAAGCAGTTTTGTCAGCCCAAGTTCCTCTTGGATTTAAGATTTCAGTTGGAACGTTTTCACATTCTGTTGGAACCGCTAAATCAAAAATCGGCAAGTTTTCGTAAGCAACATTGTCCAATTTTCCAGTTAATGCAGCTGTAATCATTGCACGTGTGTACGATAATTTCATACGACTACCAACGCCATAAGAACCACCTGTCCAACCTGTGTTGATCAACCAAACTTTAATATCTGTACCTTCTAATTTTTCACCTAATAATTTCGCGTATTTCGCAGGGTGAAGTGGTAAGAATGCAGCTCCGAAACATGCCGAGAATGTTGTTGTTGGTTCAGTGATTCCAACTTCTGTTCCAGCAACTTTTGCAGTATAACCAGACATGAAGTGATACATCGCTTGTTCTTTTGTCAAACGAGAAATTGGAGGAATAACACCAAATGCATCAGCTGTTAAGAAGAAAATATTCTTTGGAGCATTACCAATCGATGGTGTTGCAATGTTGTCAATGAAGTGAATTGGATACGAAACACGAGTGTTTTCAGTAATTGTATTGTCTGTATAATCAGGAGTTGATGTTCCTTCTTCAAAGCCAATGTTTTCTAAAATCGCACCGAAACGAATAGCATCATAGATTTGAGGCTCTTTTTCACGAGATAAATCGATTGTTTTTGCATAACATCCACCTTCGAAGTTGAAGACAGTTTTGTCCGCCCAACCGTGCTCATCATCACCAATCAAACGACGATTTTCGTCAGATGATAAAGTTGTTTTTCCTGTTCCTGATAAACCGAAGAAAATAGCTGTATCGTGATCTTCGTTACCGATGTTTGCTGAACAGTGCATTGAAAGAACGTTTCTTTCGTGCGGTAAAACGTAATTTAAAACAGAGAAAATTCCTTTTTTAATCTCACCAGTGTAACCAGTTCCACCTATTAAGATAATTTTCTTTGTGAAGTTTAAAATTGCAAAGTTGTGTTGACGTGTTCCATCAATTTCTGGATCAGCTTTGAATCCTGGAGCACATACGATATGCCATTCTGGTAAAAAGTTTTCTAACTCAGCATCCGTTGGACGCAAGAACATGTTGTAAGCAAACATATTTCCCCAAGAAACTTCATTTACAACACGAATGTTCATTCTGTGTTCTGGATCTGCACATGCATAAGCATCGCGAACATACACATCACGACCATTCAAATATGCACTTACACGATTGTACAACGCATCGAATTGCTCAGTAGAGAATTTGATATTAATATCACCCCACCATACAGAATTTTCTGTTTTTTCATCACACACTACGAAACGATCTTTTGGAGAACGTCCTGTAAATTCACCAGTTTCGATTGCTAAAGCACCCGTGTCTGTTAATGTTCCATCACCGTTCAAGATAGTATCTTCAACTAATTCTGCTGGACTCAAATTCCAAAATTGCGTCCCTAGGTTATATAATCCTAAAGATGATTTTAAATCGGCATTGTTACCGTGTTTGCCAAATACGTTCATACGTTCATTTTTACAGCTAACGCTATGTTTTGAACTGCAAAATTAAAGGAAGAATTTGGACTGAGGTGGTTTTTAGGTCTAAAATTTCCAACAAAACGAAAGTAGTTGTTAATAACCTCTTAATTCAACCTTAAAATTTGAAAATTGTATTGAATAATTTAAATTTCATGACAAAAAAAAGCCCCGAATATACGGGGCTTTTCATTCTTATAATTGTTTAGGTCATTCAACCATGTCTCGAATTGTCTCAATGGCTTTACGAATATTTTTTCGCACTTCTACAATTGATGCTTCCATCATATAACATGGTGCTGTAATGATTTTATTTACTTTGTCAACTTCAATTTCATCTATCATTTTCATGGACGTGGTTGCTCCAAGCGATTCCAAACCATTTGAAAATCCTTTGATATCATAAGGTGAAGCAGCTGCATCCGTTCCGATAGTCAATTGAGCATGTACTGATGAACCTTCCATTGCTTTTGCAACAACAATCGGACTTACGCACAACGCGGCGATTGGCTTTCCAACATTTACCATATTGACAATTAACAATTTTACTTTCGGATCAATTGATCCATCAGGTCCGTCAAAAGCCCAACTCGTAAAATTCTTTGCACTTCCAAATCCTCCAGGAATAACTAGAGCGTCAAGATCTGCTGGAGCAACTGATGTTATGTCTTTAATTTCACCACGTGCAATACGTGCTGCTTCAATCAGCAAATTGCGCTTTTCTGGCATTTCTTCACCTGTTAAATGATTTATAACATGGTGTTGATCTTGATTCAGACCAATGCAAACTGCTTTCGCGCCAATTTCTTCAATGGCCAATAAGGTTAAAACGGCTTCTTGAATTTCAACTCCGTCATAAACTCCACAGCCTGATAATAAAACTCCAATTCTCATTGCTTGTAAATTTCTATTCAAATGTATATTCAATTTGCTGGCTCCATCCGCCAAGCGTTAAATAAATCTTACTGCCAGCTTCCTGTTTATATGAAAGCTCTTTTAAATCCACTTCAAGTGTTTTCATTACGTTCATTTTGCATTTGTCTCCATTTGCGGCATGAACCAATTGAATTGCGCGGACAGGAGGAAGACTTTTTGAAATCATCGGCGACCCGATTACTTGAAATTGATGATCTTCACAACCACCGCCGTAGCTAACATCTATTAACATTTTATTTCCTACAATTCGTACCTCAGAAATAGAAATAGGGTCTGAAGCCTGATCAATTCGTCCAATTGAGGCAGCAAGAACCACATTTTCATTTTTTTGCACTGTATCTTTTGAAGGATTTTCAGCTGAAGCAACATTCTTTGTTGATTTGCAGCCAAATGCTACAATTGTTAAACAAACTATTAGGATGGTTTTCATAATTCGGCAATTTCCTTTGTTTCTCAAAGATAATACCAATGATTCGTTTTTGTATTCCAATTCCAATGAATTATCAGATAAAGTTTGAAAAGCCTCTTTCTTTCCTTAATTTTGCAGCATGAAAACAAAAACGCTCAAGAAAAACAAAGTCAATGTCGTAACCTTAGGTTGTTCGAAAAATATTTTTGATTCGGAAGTAATGATGGCTCAATTAAAAGCCAATCAATTTGAGGTTGAACATGAATCGATGGATGATGACGCGGAAATTGTGATCATAAATACTTGTGGTTTCATTGACAATGCAAAACAAGAATCAATCGACACAATTTTACGCTATGCTGAAGCGAAAGCGGATGGATTAGTTGATAAGGTTTACGTGACAGGTTGTCTTTCAGAACGCTACAAAGATGATTTAGAAAAAGAAATTCCAGAAGTGGATGCGTTTTTTGGCACACGTGATTTGCCTCGATTATTGAAAACCTTGAAGGCAGATTACAAGCACGAATTGGTTGGAGAACGTTTGTTGACAACACCAAATCATTATGCCTATTTCAAGATTGCTGAAGGATGTGATCGTCCATGTTCTTTTTGTGCGATTCCATTAATGCGTGGAAAAAATATTTCAACCCCAATTGAAGATTTAGTGCATCAAGCGAAAGGATTAGCAGCGAAAGGAGTCAAAGAATTGATGTTGATCGCACAAGATTTGACGTATTACGGAATTGATTTGTACAAAAAAAGAGCGCTTTCAGATTTAATTAATCGTTTAGCGGACATAGAAGGAATCGATTGGATTCGTTTACATTATGCATATCCATCAGGTTTTCCAATGGATGTATTAGATGTTATGCGTGAACGCGAAAATGTGTGTAATTACTTGGATATGCCATTGCAACATGGTTCAACTAAGATTTTGCAAGCAATGCGACGCGGTATTACACGTGAAAAAACGGAAGAATTAATTGCAACAATTCGTGAGAAAGTACCCGGAATTGCTTTGAGAACAACCTTAATTGCTGGTTATCCTGGTGAAACAGAAGCTGATTTCCAAGAAATGTATGATTGGGTTGAAAGAAGTCGATTCGATCGATTGGGAATCTTCACCTATTCACATGAAGAAAATACGCATGCCTATAGCTTTGAAGATACCGTTTCAGCAAAAGTTAAAAAAGAACGTGCAGATTTGATTATGGAATTGCAATCAGGAATTTCATATGATTTGAATCAATTGAAAGTTGGCAACAATTACAAGGTTTTGTTCGACAGAGTAGAAGGTGATTACTTCATTGGTAGAACAGAATTTGATTCGCCTGAAGTTGATAATGAAGTGTTGATCAAAAAAGCGGATGGTTTCATCCGTTTAGGTGATTTTGCTAATGTGAACATTACACATGCAGATCATTACGATTTATACGGTAAATTGATTTAATACCTCTAATTCTTCTTGAAAATTTTGTAGCTTAGTTCGGTAATTTCATCGGTATGAGAAAACTGAAGTATCTAACAATTTATTTATTACCCCTCACTGTTGCAATTTCCTTTACAGGTGAAGGATTGCTAACATTTTTACCATTAGTTGTTTTCTTCCTTTTAATTCCTCTTGCTGAATTACTATTTAAACCAGATGCTCGAAATTTGGATGAAAATGAACGCGCATTGGCCGCGAACGATCCTTTTTACGATTGGTTATTGTACAGTATGATTCCAGTTCAAATTGGTTTTCTTGTTTGGTTTTTATTGAGCTTTCAACATGCAGTAACAACGCTTGAATTGGTTGGAAGAACCATTTCAATGGGAATTATGTGTGGTGTTATTGGAATTAATATCGGACATGAACTTGGACATCGCACCAATCGCTTCGAACAATTTTTAGGTGAAATTCTCCTGCTAACATCGCTCGAAAATCATTTTTTACCCTATCACAATCGTGGTCATCATAACAATGTTGCAACACACGGAGATCCGGCAACAGCTAGAAAAAATGAATGGTTGTATATTTTTTGGTTCCGGTCCCATTTTGGAAGTTATTTTCAAGCTTGGCAGATTGAATTTGAGCGAATGCAAATAATCGGAAGACCTAATTTTTCGATTTACAACAAAATGATTGTTTACTCATTTGTTCAACTCCTTCTTTGCACATTAATCTATATTGCAATTGGTAAAACAGCACTTTTATTCTTTTTAATCGTTGCAGCGGGAGGAATACTTCTTTTGGAAACGGTAAATTATATTGAGCATTACGGTTTAGTGCGTGAAAAGCGAGACAATGGGACTTATGATCGTGTACGCAGAATTCATAGTTGGAATTCAAATCATGTTTTTGGTCGAGTTGTTTTGTTTGAGTTAAGTCGTCATTCAGATCATCATTTCAAGCCTGATCGTCCTTACCAATTGTTAGAAACACATGAAGAGTCACCAATTATGCCAACAGGTTATCCTGGAATGATGTTGTTAGCTTTGTTGCCGCCATTGTTTTTCAGTGTAATGAATAAAAAAAATCAAAATAATTGAGTTCAGGCAACCCTTTCATTTTTGACTTTGTATTTAGGTTGAATTTAAATACGAAAGGCTATGAGAAAAGGATTGATAGTAGGTTACGGATTTGCATTGGTTATTTCATTTGGAATGCAATCTTGTCAAGATGATCCCATTACACCAAACGGAACTGGAAATGGAATTGACACTACATGGGTAAATGATACAACAGGTGGCGGAAATGGTGGTGGAAGTCCAATCGATTCAACTTGGAATGGTGGAGGAAACGGTGGCGGAACACCTATTGATTCTACTTGGACAGGTGGAGGAAATGGTAATGGTGGAGGAACGCCAATTGACACAACTGGAAACGGTGGTGGAAATCCAATGGATACATTAGGAGGAAATTAATAGATATAAAATAAAGAGAGTGATAGCGAAGGAGGTTCTTATCAAATTTGTTGAAGGAGATAAGGTTGCATTTGATAAAATCTATGCAGCCTACTCCTCTGGCATGTTCGGTATTTGCCTCCGCTACACACGTTGTCGCGATGATGCCCAAGACGTTCTGCAAGATAGTTTTATCAAATTGTATCAAACGCGTGAACGCTTTAATCCAGAATTATCCATTGGGGCATGGATCAAAACAATTACAATCCGAACTGCATTAAATTATATCAAAGATCACTATCGTTTGGTATTGACTGATAATGATTTAAAGTTTGATCAGCTTGTGATTGAAGAAGAATCAGAAATAGATAACCGCGAGTTGAAGGAGAGACTACTACAATTGCTTCAACAACTTCCTGATGGTTATCGAACAGTGTTCAATTTGTATACAATAGACAATTTGACACATAAAGAAATAGCTGAGCATTTGAACATTTCAGAAGGAACTTCAAAATCTCAGTATTTCAAGGCTAAAAAAATGATACAAGTATTGCTTGAATCAGAAAAAGTAGAAAGATGAAAGAACAAAACGAACTAGAACAATTGTTTTCTTCGGCCTTTGATGGTTTTGAAGTTACACCGCCTTCGCATGTGAAAGCGGCAATAGATGAAAGTTTATTTGCAAGTAAAACGCCAGTTCACAAGAAACGTGGATTCATTTGGCTATTTCCATTAATTGGATTTTTCTTCATTGGTAGTTTTATTACCCTTTCATTCAACACGCGTATTCATTCAACAAAAATTAGCAATTCTTCTTCTACTCAATTAGCAAATCAAACAACATATGCATCAGCGAAAGACAGTAAAACTGTAAATAACACTGAAAATCAGACAATCAACACGAAAAACCAACATGCTGAATCCAATGGAAATCAAAGCAAAATGGCTAACCAACAACATCAATTCTCTGGTGTAAACAACACTCAAAAAAATAAAGTTGAAGGTAAATTTACGGATGAGAACTACACTTCAACTACTGGTAAATCAGCCCAAAAAGGTAGATTGGATAACGCATCAAATCAGTCCGTTAAACAATCAAAAATTCAACAATCTAAAAGAAATAGATCTAAACAAGTAGCACAAAAATCTTCTGAAAGAAGTATTGTGAATGACGATGCTACGAAGCATAAGTTAAACGACAATTTTGCTTTGGCAGGCAAATCAACTGAGGATTCTGCAACGGAAACAAAGTCTTCTGTTAATTCTGAAAATGAAGTAGAATCGAAGGAAGAAGAAAAGGTAAAGAACGAAGATGTTGCGTCAACAAATGAAAAACAGAAAGAGGAAATCACATCCATAGATTCTACTAAATCAAGTGTTCAACAAACACAAATTGCACCGTTGGCTGCTCCATCAAAATGGTCTATTGGTTTGTATTCTGGAACATTCCTTGGTGTAAATTCATTGAGTTCAAACTCAAATAATTACTATGAAATCAATTCTCCAGCAGGCTTCAATTCAAGTTTTGAAGTTAATTATGGACTAAGCAACAAATGGTCAATTACAACAGGATTAGGCTATTCAACATTTAATGAACGTATTTCCGCGGTAATCTACGACACAACGTTTATTCCAAATGGTACAACCATTGAGTATATCTATTTGAATCCTGCACTACAAGATTCTATTATCGATTCAATCGTTACGGTTAATTACATAACAGAAATTGCAAAGTCAGATGCAGCACAGAAAATAAATTATAGTGTTTTTTCTTTACCGATTTATGCCTCTTTTGGTCTTTTCAATAAAGGAAATTGGAGTTCTTCGTTAATGGCTGGTGTTCGATTGAATTATACTAAGGCAACAGTCACTAATTTATACGAAGGAATTCCAGAAGCATTGATATCTACCCCTGAGATTAAACAAATCGGAATAAGTGCTGCGTTGCGACCAGAAATAACGTATTCATTCGGTAAGTTCGGACTTGGCGTTTATTTAAACACGTCCTTCGATTTGATTCCAATCACACGTTGGTCTGATATTGATAAAAAACGTTTTGATGTTGGAGGTGGAGTTGTGTTGAAGTATCGTTTCTGATGTGATGAGCTTGTTGTAACTTGTTCTGTAAGTCAATAAAATCGGGAGTTATTAGTAAGATTGTTACCGCCGAAGGCAGCACCGAAGATAACTTGCAAAGTTGTTAATTTACAACATTACAACATTGTTGCTTAACATCAATGTGCATTTCTCGGGTGAAACGTAATAATTGCATCACGCAAAAAGCGTTGATCTAAATGCGTATAAATTTCAGTTGTAGTAATTGATTCATGTCCCAACATTTCTTGAACTGCACGCAAATTTGCCCCGCCTTCTATCATGTGAGTTGCAAAGGAATGACGAAAGGTGTGCGGAGAAATAGATTTTGTTAATCCAACCGAATTTGCTAAATCTTTTATTATCGTAAAGATCATCACGCGTGTTAATTGTGCTCCTCGTCGATTTAGGAAAACAATTTGCTCGTTTCCAGGCTTGATTACTTGATGGCGACGAACATGATCATTGTAAATGCCAATTTCCTTTTCAACGCTTGGACTAACAGGTACTAATCGTTCTTTATTTCCTTTTCCTATCACGCGAATGAATCCTTCTTCAAAATACAAATCGCCAAATTTTAATGAAACCAATTCACTGACACGTAATCCACAACTGTACAATGTTTCAATGATTGCGCGATTACGATGACCTTCAGCTTTACTTAAATCAATAGCGGCAATTAATTGATCAATTTCTTCAATAGAAAGTACTTCAGGAAGCTTTCTTCCAATTCTAGGCATTTCTAGTAATTCACTTGGGTCGTCATTTAAAACATCCTCAATTAAAAGAAATCCGAAGAATTGTTTTACACCACTGATAATTCTAGCTTGTGTTCGAGCACTTAATCCAAGATCATACAATTCTGCAACAAATTCCTTTAAATCATTGTAGGTTAATTCAGTTACAGCTATTTTTCTTGTTAAGGCAAAATCGTATAATTTGGCCACATCATTTTGGTAGGCAAAGATTGAATTCTCAGCTAATCCCTTTTCGATTTTTAAGAACGAAACAAAATCCTTAATATAGCGTTCCCAATTTGACATGAATATGAAAATTTTAATCGTTAATGGCCCTAATTTAAATTTGCTTGGCACACGTGAGCCACAAATATATGGGATTCAAACATTCGAAGCTTATTTTGAAGAGCTGAAATTGAAAACTACATGTGAATTGCATTATTTTCAATCCAATGTCGAAGGAGAATTGATCAATAAATTGCAAGAGTCAAATCACGATGGGATTATTTTAAATGCTGGAGGATACACGCATACAAGTGTTGCGCTGCGCGATTGTGTTTCTGCAATTCAAGTTCCCGTTGTCGAAGTTCATATTTCGAATGTTGCAAGTAGAGAAGAATTTAGACATACTTCCTTGATTTCTCCAGTTGCTGTTGGATGCATTTTTGGTTTTGGAATGGAAAGTTATCGCTTGGCTTTAAACTATTTCGAGACGAATAAGCGCTGATTCAGATCTTTGAATTTGGCAACTCCTTTGAAATAACGTGCCCACAAAATACTTCCTTTGTATAAACCTTGAGCGTTAAACGTTTTGGAGGTACGTTTAATTTCTTTGCGCTGTTTTAAAAGATGAGGTAGGCGTTTGTACATGGCCATATGTGCATTGAATACACTCGCTAAATGTTTCCATTCTCCACGTACGAGGAAACGAACACCAGCAATTCCATCCAAAATCATTCGATTGAACAGCTTGAAAAACAAATTACCTTCATGATTTTTAATAATCATGAAAAGTGAATTTCTGAAGTTTAAATACGATTTTCGAGGAGATAAATAGGGTAGAGTACCGCCACCAACATGGAAAATGTGCGATTGTGGAACAACCATGAACTTGTATCCTTGTTTTTTCAATCGCCAGCACAAATCAATTTCTTCCATGTGAGCGAAGAATGCTTCATCTAATCCACCAACTCTGTGATACAATTCAGAACGAATTAACAAAGCTGCGCCCGTTGCCCAAAAAACCTCCATTGGAGCGTCATATTGGCCTTCGTCATATTCAAATTTATCAAAGATTCTTCCACGACAAAAGGGGAAATAATTATGGTCTAAAAAACCACCAGAAGCGCCAGCGTGCTCAAACAATGTTCGTTCTTGATACGAAAGTACTTTTGGTTGACATCCAGCAACTTGAGGGTCTTTCATGGCTTCCATGAGTGGCTCAAGCCAATTTTCTGTTACTTCAATATCGCTATTCAACAAGAGATAAAACTCTGAATCGATTTGCTTCAAGGCATCATTGTATCCTTTTGCAAAACCACCATTGGACTCATTAATTATAATGTCAATCGCAGGGTAATTGGATTTAACAAACGCAACAGAATCGTCTGTTGAAGCATTGTCAGCTAAGATTATTTTGGCTCCATTGGAATAATTGCAAACAGAAGGTAAGAATTGCTCCAAAAAGCTTCTACCGTTCCAGTTTAAAATTACAATTGCTAATGAATCCACACGATTTGTTTAAAGCGCAATATTAAGCATTAATACTGACGAAACAAATCGCTACTTCCAGAACCAAATTGCTTTTGAACATTTGAATTTGGATTGTCGATCGTACCATCCACAGTGCTGCGTTTGGATAATATTTGAGGCCACGCAGGATTTTTTAATTCACCCAACATGTCCGAATGCAATAATCGATAAGCATTGTTTACTAAATCTGGATTGTAAAAAATAAATCGTTTGTTACTGAAGACCCCAATTTTGTTGTATTGCCATATTTCGTATGGATATTCTGTTGGTGAAACTTCTTTGATAATAACATTCGTTGGAGAACCGTATTGTAGGTAAACGCGACCACGATCGGTTTCAAAACCTTCTTGAAAATTGTTCGAATACAAACGTTCTACTAATTGCACTTGTGATTTGTATCTTAACCAAGATTCATAGCTGCTTCCAGGACTTGTTTTAAGCCAAAAAGCTTGAATGTGCTTGCGTTCTTTTTCTATATCCTTCGTTTTTAAAACTTCAATAATATTTTTGATTTCGGCCGGTTTTGAAATTGGAATCAAACTTTCTAAAAAGTATGCGACACTATCGTTTGAAATTGAAGCTTGAAAAGATGGATCTAAAACCATTGTTTCCAAATCAAGTGTAATTTCAAGATCATTACTTCTTTCGAACAAATAACTTTGCGTCGTCAATTCATTCATACTTCTAGATATCAGCGTATATGTGAGTGCATATTTTCCTGTTGGAATTTTGGTGATATCGACATTACGAAGAATTGGAAGAACCTCACCTGTTGTTTCTTTTGTATAGCTGGTAAGTTCTGAAAGTTCAATTCCTGTTTCTGTATTAATAATCGATTGTTTCAAACCACATATTGAATCTTCTAATAGTTGAGTATTATAGAACTCAAAATAAACCGGTATAGAAGTTAATTGACTAGGGTAGAAGGTTGATAAACGAGGAATCATATTGTAACCTGATTTATAAAAAATCGATGATTCGTCACCTTTTGTTGCATATTCAATTGCTTCAATATCTGATGAAGTAATTGCATCACTCAAATCTTCAATAACAATTGTTTGAGAAGCTTTAATTGAAGGATTTTTTGAATTCACATCTAATAATTCAAGCGCCAAAGTGTATTTCCCTGGTTCTAACCCAAAACGTTTAACATCATAAAAGTCATCAATAATACTGTCTTTCATAATAGGTGATTGCAAACGATAAGCGTCTTGTGCAACAACTGTTGTACCATTCAATAATTGTATAGAGACTGCTACTTCGCCTTGAAGCCCTTCAGTAACAGGTAAATATTGAATTGAATAACCTACAAATTGAAAATAGATTTCAATGTAATTTCCTGATCCTGGAGCATAAAATTGTTTATTATCCATATAAGCTCGAAGGTTTGGTGCTTGAGCTGAAATGGAATTTACGAAGGAAAGACTCAATAAAAACGCTATTGTTTGGATCAATTTCATAAAGAATGTATTTAAAAGTAAAGTTAAGAATTTGACCAATGCGAGAACTTCATTTGTCCAATTATTGTTTAAAGTGTATTTATTTCGATTTTATCGTATCATAAATCACTGTTAACAAGATGAATGAAAATTATTTTCATTAAAAAAGTTATTTTTTTTTGATTTTCCCTTGTCAGTATTCATAGTATTACTACTTTTGTCGCGGAGAGTTGGCAGAGTGGTCGATTGCGGCAGTCTTGAAAACTGTTGTACCGAGAGGTACCGGGGGTTCGAATCCCTCACTCTCCGCTGAAAAAAAAGGTCTTGCTAATGCAAGGCCTTTTTTGTTTTGTAACATTGTGAAGAGAAAGGGCTCTTTCCAAACAAAATTGAATAATAAATACAGTCGAAACTTGAAATAGAATACGTTATATGAGTTTACAATCTTCAAAAACAGCGTTAGTTTTTATTTTAATTACCATTTGTCTTGATTCAATTGGTTTAGGAATTATTATACCATCATTCCCGACCTTGGTTTCAGAAACGGCACATGTTTCAATTGACGAGTCATCAAAGTATTATGGTTTGGTGCTTGGTTCATACGCCTTCATGCAATTTCTTTTTTCACCACTTGTCGGAAATTTAAGTGATCGTTTTGGACGCAGACCTATTTTATTGCTTTCTGTTTTGGGAATGGGGTTGGATTACATTGTCATGTTTTTTGCGCCTGATCTGTTTTGGCTTGTCTTAGGCAGAGCTGTTTCTGGTATTTTTGGAGCAAGTTATACAACAGCTGCGGCTTACATCGCTGATATTTCGTCACCTGAAAATCGTGCGCAAAACTTCGGAATGATTGGGGCTGCTTTTGGAATTGGATTTGTTGTCGGACCAGCAATCGGTGGTTTATTAACAGATCTTGGGCCACGTGCTCCTTTCATGGCTGCTGCGATTTTTTCATTGATCAATTTTACCTATGGTTTCTTCGTATTAAAAGAATCTCTTCCTGCTTCAGATCGTCGTAAGTTTGAATTAAAACGCGCGAATCCACTTGGCGCCTTGTTGCAAATGGGACGATTTAAAAAATTGAAGTATTTATTTGTCGTGAGTTTTTTATTGATTCTAACGAATATGTCGGTTCATTCGGCTTGGAACTATTTCACGATGTCTAAATTTGGTTGGACAACGAAAGAAGTTGGAATGTCTCTGGCTGTTGTTGGTGTTTGCTTTGGAATTGTGCAAGGAGCCGCAGCAGGTGCGATTATAAAACGATTGGGAGAGAAAGGAGCCGCAACCTTGGGACTTGGAATCTTATTCTTTACCTTGGTTGGAATTTCATTCATTCCAGGAGAAATGGGCTGGATGATGTATTTAATTGTTGCGCCTTATGCACTTTCTGGAATTGTTGATCCAGCAATTCGAACGATTGTGTCAAAAGGAACGGCGAACAATGAACAAGGAGAATTGCAAGGTGTTTTTACAAGTATGATGAGCTTGGGTGAAATCATTGGACCACAATTGTTTATGTGGATTTTTTACACGGCAAGAAAAGAATATCCTTCGGAAGATTGGAGTTATGGTTCACCATTTCTAGCGGCTTCAATCCTTGCATTTTTAGCATTTATTCTAGTTCGTTGGGTCTTAAAGGATTTCAAAAAAGAAGCCTAATCGCGCCATTTTTAGTACTTTCATTCCATGGGACATATTTTGGGTTATTTGTGTAGTTCAACAAGTTGGGGAGGTTTAGAAATGAATCAACTGAAAAATGCTGGTTGGATGTTAGAACGAGGACATGAAGTGTTTTTGTTGTGCAAAAAAGATTCGCCTATCGAAAAAGCTGCGATAGAGGCTTCAATTCCAATTCTTACAATCGAAAAACATAAAAAGTACTATGATTTTTCAGCAGGAAAGAAGTTAGCAGCAATCATTGATTCAAACCAAATTTCACATTTAATAGTACGTGATACCCGCGATATGAGCGTTGCAGTGATAGCGAAACGTAAAACGAAATCAACACTGCATTTATCCTATTTTATGGAAATGCAATTAGGCGTTAAGAAAACTAATCTCTTGCATACCATTCGCTTTTCGTATTTCGACGTGTGGTCTTGTCCCTTGAATTGGTTGCAACAACAAGTCTTGACTATGACCAAAATGAAGGCTTCAAAAGTTCATGTGATTCCCTCAGGTTTGGATTTGAACCAATTTGAAGTTGAAGTGACGAAGTCAGAAGCTCGGAAAGAATTGAATTTACCAGAAGATGTCATCGTAATCGGCTTAATTGGACGTTTTGATCCCCACAAAGGACAAGTTCTTTTATTAGAAGCAATGAAATTCGCGGTTGACAAGCAGTTTATCTGTTGTTTTTTGGGTGAGCCTACGAAAGAGGCTGGTTCTGAATATGTTGATTTAATGTACAAGACGATTGAGGATAATCAGTTAAATGAACGCGTTTTTATTCGTCCATTTAGAAAGGATATTGCTACCTTTTTCAAAGCAATTGATGCATTTGTCATGGCTTCAAAAGCTGAAACGTTTGGAATGGTTACCATCGAAGCAATGGCATGTGGCGTTCCAGTGATTGCAAGTAACGCTGGTGGAAGTCCTGAAATATTAGATTTTGGCAAATTTGGAATGCTTTTCGAGCCGCTGAATCCAGAAAGCCTAGCACGTAAAATCGACATATTTTGCGAGGAACCAAACGCCTTTTCTCCAAATTCCTTAAAACAAGAGGCGAAAAAATACACACACGACGGAGTTTGCACTGAGGTTGAAAAACTATTGAAGTTGAGATAAAAACAATTTGCTAAAGTAATTAGCTGCTTTTCCCAGATCAACTTTTTACAAAAAAAAGCTTCACATTTCTGTGAATTTGTGTAATGGGATTTTTCACCTGAACCTCCCGATTGCCGTGCATCGGGATGCGCTAAACCAGCCAAGCTTTTATTCAAAAAAAAAGCTTCACATTTCTGTGAAGCTTTGTGGGAGATGAGGGATTCGAACCCCCGACCCCCTGCTTGTAAGGCAGGTGCTCTAAACCAGCTGAGCTAATCTCCCTTTTGGACTCGCAAGAAATCGCGTTTGATTTCCTTATTGCGAGTGCAAATATAAGGCACTTTTTTGTTTTAACAAGCGTTTTTAGGAAAAAAAATTAAAAAAAATCACTCACTAGAAAAAAGCTACCAAATACTAAAATAGTATCTTCCTTGTTTGCAGTAGATTGAACTTCCGAAATTGCCAATTTCACATTTTCAAAAATTGTTGCGTTTAACTGCTTTTGTTGTATTAATTGCTCAATTTGGGCCTTTGTTATACTGCGTTGATTGGTAAATGTGCAAAAATGGATTGCTGCATTAGTTGGGAATAAATCGACAATTTCTTCATAATTTTTGTCAGAACTTGTTCCATAGATAATGTGCAATTTGCCTGTAAGCGACTTTTGAATACTATCCAATGTTTTTTGAACCCCGTCAATATTGTGCGATACATCCAGAATGGTTGTTGGATTTGAACCGATTTGTTGCATCCTGCCATAAAAACCAGTATTTTTTGCTAGATGATCTAATCCTGTTTGGATCGTTGAATGGGTTATTGAAAAGCCATTCTCGGATAAATAGCCCAAGGCACACAATACTGTTCTGAAATTCAAGCGTTGGTAACTTCCTAAAAGCGGAAAATGATAGATTTCGTTTGAAAGAAAGTTTTCCGCCCAACGAATTGAAGAATTTCTTAATTCAGCTTGCGTTGAGAATACTTCTTTTGTTTCCGAAGTTGTTTCTCCAATAATAACCGGTACAGAAGTTTTGATAATTCCTGCCTTTTCGAATGCGATTTCTTGTAAAGTATTCCCCAAGAATTGCGTGTGCTCAATGGAAATATTGGTAATAATAGAAAGAATCGGATTTATGCAGTTCGTTGCGTCTAAACGTCCTCCAAGTCCAGTTTCAATAACACAAATCGTACATGCCTCTTTTCTGAAATGTTCCAAAGCCATCGCAAAGGTAATTTCAAAGAAAGAAGGTTCAATTGCCAATTGTTCTTGCTGAAATGGTGCACAAAAATCAATCACCGATTCTTCTGATATCATTTTGCCATTTACGCGAATGCGTTCTCTGAAATCTTGAATGTGAGGAGAAGTAAACAATCCTACTTTTTCACCGCTTTCTTTTAAAATTGAAGCGAGTAGGGAAGAAGTAGATCCTTTACCATTCGAACCAGCAATGTGTATAAAACGGAGTTCCTTTTCAGGATTTCCGAGTTCGTCAAGAAGATGTATGATGTTGCCTAAATCTGGCTTGTAAGCCGCAGTCCCAATAGCTTGATAAGAAGGGAATTGCTGAAACAACCATTTGATTGTTTCTTGATAGCTTTTATTTCCCATCTAATTTAACCGTGTAAAACATTTGAACAGGAGCAGAACCGGGTGATTTAGAAAATTTCACTTGACTGATTACCGCGGCTTTCACTTGATTGATTATACGAGCATCTGTTGTAGTCGTTTTTGACGTAGAAATGGCTGAAACAACGTTACCATTTGCATCAACAGTTAATTTTAAATAAATTGTTTCGTCACGATCAGATTCGATATGGTCTATTGAAACATTGTTTAATCTTGTTCTTCCTGTGCTACCTCCTCCAGTTTCAGGACCTGTGCCTTCAGGACCTTCACCTTGACCAAATTTTCCAGAAGAGCTATGTCCATCCTTACCGTTTATTCCACCAGAACCAAAAGGATCGTTTGAAGGTTTGACGGAAGAACTTGTATTGTTCGAATTCGGTGAAGTATTATTCGTTGATTGACCAGAAGTATGATGTGTAGATGACGGTTTGTTTTTAACCAAAACTTTTTCAGTTTGAGGTTTTGGTTTGTCTAATGGATCATCTGAAGGAGAACCTGCACTTCCTCCGCCACCCGTTTCAACAACTAAATTTTTCAATTCGATTTGTTCAATAGTGGTTTCTGTTACCACTGGTGGAATATCTGCAGGCGCAGGATCTGCCATCAAAATAGTTGTGAAATACAAATAAATAAATAAGGCAAGCAACGTCACTCCTGTGGCAGCGATGCCAAATTTTCGATCTTTCGGAAATACTATCGGTAATGTTGCCATAATTATTTTATTTATCGTAAGCTAAAACTGGGTCCCATGAGTTGGCTTGAGAAAGTGCCAATACTTGAAAAACAGCTTCATAACTTGCATTACGGTGTCCTGCTATTTTAAGTTTCATTTTACCTGAACTTTCAACCGCTGCCGCAGCAAGATTTTTGATTTCTTCAAATTCCATTGGTTTTTCCATGTCACCACCTGGCATTACAACGTAACGATTATCTTCTGTTACAATTACAGTTGGCTCGACAGGGTTTTGAGATGGTGGAATTTCCTGATTTGCATCAGGTAGATCAATAGGTGTTTGGTTGTTTGACATTAAACTCATGATGATGAAAAATATCAACAAAAGAAACACCAAGTCGGTCATTGAGGCCATTCCCCATTCCGCTTTGACTTTATTTCTTGAACTAAAATCCATAGTGAATTATTTAGAAGGTGTGTGCAAGAAGTCTGTAAATTCCAAAGCAGTGTTCTCCATTTGATAAACTACTTTACCAATCATAGATTGTAAAAAGTTATGTCCCATAAACGCAACAATACCAACAATTAACCCTTCAACTGTAGTAATCATTGCCGTCATAATTCCTGGTGCAATTACCTTCAATTCAAGAGTTGCAGAATTTTCCAAATCAATAAATACGACAACCATTCCGACTACTGTTCCAAGGAAACCTAACATTGGTCCAGCTCCAGATGCAGTCGCTAAGAATGAAGTACGTTGCTCTAATCTAAGAACTTCTAATTTTCCTGTATTCTCAATTGCAGCAGTAATGGTTTCCATTGGTTTGCCAAGTCGCTCAATTGCTTTTTCAAGAATACGCGCCGAAGGACTTGTAGAACGACTACATAAATCTTTAGCTTGATCAACTTTACCATCTTTTAAGTAATCTTTGATTTTACTCATGAAATCTGCTTCCGCTTTACTTGCGCGTCTAATTGCTAAGTAGCGCTCAACGAAAACAAATACGACATAACCAAACATCAACACCAACAATAAGTTAACTAACCAACCAATTCCAGCATTTGAATCTTGAAGAATATCCCAAATTGGAACTTGTTTAACTCCTGTTGCTGCTGCCTTTTCTCCTCCTTCCGGAGCAATTTGTAATAAATGAATCATGCTCATATTTTTAAGTTTTAATTTGTGTTTTAATTTAAGCCATTAGTAAAAAAGCACCTATTCCAGCGATATAACCTAATAGTGCTAATAAAGTTATGTTTTTTAAGTACCAAAAAAATGTAATTTTTTCCATTCCCATTGCAACAACTCCTGCTGCTGAACCAATAATCAGCATGGAACCTCCTGTACCAGCGGCATACGCAATGAAATGCCATACATTTGAATCTGGTGCATCTTGGAACATTCCAATACTTGCGGCAACCAATGGAACGTTGTCGATAATGGCTGAACTTGCACCTAATAGGGTAACAAAAACATTTTCTGGAATTACTGCACTAACTTGTTGACCAAATCCAAAGATCAATCCTAAAGATTCCATCGCGGCAACAGTCATTAATATTCCTAAAAAGAAAAGTACAGAAGGCATTTCGATGCGTGATAATGCTTTCATTGTTGGACCTTGATGATCATGAATATTATCTGTTTGATCTGGATTTGTGAAACTGATGCTTCTTTTTGACAATATTTCACCAATAATAGCAAAAAGTGAAAGTGATAACATCATTCCAATATATGGAGGCAGGTGTGTAACTGTTTTGAAAACAGGAACGAATACTACAAGACCTAAACCTAAATACAACATGAAAGACCCATACTTATTTTGAAGAATTCCATCCTTGATTTCACTTACATTTCCTTTGAAAGCTGGTAAAAATGAACCAATAGCTAAGGGTACTAGAATATTTAATAAAGAAGGAAGCCCTAATAGCATGATTAATTTTCCCGTTGTTACTTTTCCTGCCATCCAAAGCATTGTTGTTGTAACATCACCAATCGGCGTCCAAGCACCACCAGCATTTGCTGCAATAATGATAAATCCAGAATACCACATTCGATCTGAAGGTTCTGAAACTATCTTGCGCAAGATGGTAATTAAAACAATTGTTGCAGTAAGGTTATCAATTATTGAAGAAAGGAAGAAAGCTAAAAAGGAAACAATCCATAACAACGATCGTTTGCTTTTCGTTTTTATCATTTTTTTAATTGCCCCAAACCCTTCAAAATGATCGATCATTTCAACAATCGCCATTGCGCCCATTAAGAAAATCAGAATTTCAGCTGTTTTACCAAAATGGTGCAAAAGAGTTCCTTCTAATAATTCTTGTCTTCCTTCATGATTCAAGGAAGTTATATTCATTAATTTGCTTGCATGTGGATCAAACCATTGAGTAAATGAATCAATACCTAATGCTATTGTTGCCCAACAAACAGCCATCATTAATAAGGCAGGAATTAATTTATCAATCTTTAAAGTATGTTCCATTGTTATGGCAACATATCCTAAAATAAATGTTAGAACAACAATAATTTCCATGGTTATACTAATTGTTTCAATGCAATTTCAAAGGCTGCTTTCGCAATTCCTGTTTTACTTGGATTTTTAGCATGAGCATCTGTCAATGCTGCTAAAATCGTGTTACTTGTATCGTTGAAAATTCCTTCATCTGTAATTGTTTTCAAGTCATTACTCATTAAATAAGCAAAAACACGGGCCATTCCACAATTTGAAATGAAATCAGGGATAATCGAAATTGAATTATCTGCTTTATCAGCAATTGGTCCAAAGAAAATTTGTGGATCAGCAAACGGAACATTCGCACCTGATGAAATCACTTCCATTCCTCCTGCAATCATTCTTGTTAATTGATCCTCTGTAATCATTCTAGATCCAGCACAAGGAATAAAAACCTGTGCATTTAAATCCCAAATACGAGCATTCATTTCTTCATATGATAGCAAGTTTGGATGCGCCAATTCATTCCCGTTTTTGTTCAAGAACAATGCTTTGATTTCTTCAAATGTAAATCCATCCTCGTTAATCAAACCACCAACTCTGTCAATAATACCAACAATTTTAGCACCTTGTTGAGAAAGATAATAGGCTGCAGCTGAACCAACATTTCCCCAACCTTGAACGATTACTTTTTTACCTTCAACTGATCCTCCCCAGATTGAATAGTAATGTTTGATTGATTGTGCAACCCCATAGCCTGTAATCATATCGGCAACAACATATTTGCGGTCAATATCTGGTGTGAAGTTTGAATCTTCAATTACTTTCAAAACTCCTTGACGCAATTGTCCAATTCGATTGATTTTTTGTGCTTCTCGTGGTTGGAAATGCCCGTTAAACACTCCTTCTTGTGGATGCCACACGCCGCAATCTTCTGTCATTGGAATTACTTCGTGAATTTCATCAACATTTAAATCACCACCAGTACCGTAATAATGTTTCAATAAAGGTGTGACAGCAGCGTACCATCTTCTTAATACACCTTCTTTACGAGGGTCTTTTGGGTCAAAGTTAATTCCTGATTTTGCACCTCCAATTGCTGGACCGGCAACAGTAAACTTAACTTCCATTGTTTTTGCTAAAGATTCAACTTCACGTTTGTCTAAGCCTGTTCGCATGCGTGTTCCACCACCTGCTGCTCCTCCGCGTAATGAGTTTATTACAACCCAGCCTTCTGCTTCAGTTTCAGCGTCTTTCCATTCGAACACAATCTCAGGTCGCTTATTTTCAAATCGTTCAAGTAAATCTTTCATCGTATAGTTCTTTCTAAACATGCAAAGTTATATAAAGAAATGGCTATTTGATTTTTAATATGGGATAAGTTACCAATACTGAGATGTGAAAAAGTGATGTTGGTTATCCTGGCAAATGAAACACTCCGCCAATTGTGTTTTTTTCTGCACCAGTAACACTTGAAATTGCATTTGGTCGTTTGGCTAAATAAAGGGCGCCAAGATAGGCGAATACGATAGCTTCTTTAAAATCAATGATTTTTTGCTCAGGCAGAATGAGTTCGCCATTGAAATAATGTTTAATTCGTTCAACCAAAAAACCGTTCTTTGCCCCACCACCTGTAACAAGAACTGACGATAAATTAGCATTATTCAATACATTACTAATTTGAATTGCAGTGTGTTCAACTACTGTTCGAAGGTTGTTATCTATTTCTTTGTCAAACTTTAAAAGTGGATAGTAAAATTCCTCAAGCCATTCTGTTCCAAGTGATTTTGGTCCATCCAGATGATAATATTCGAGTGAATTCAATAAATCCAATAAGAAAAAGTTGATTTCACCAGATTGTGCTAATTCTCCATTTTTATCGTAAGCTAGGTTCTTTGCCTGTGCGAGTTTGTTTAGAGGTAAGTTTCCTGGACAAATATCATAAGCGACAATTGTATCATCTGTTTTGAAACTAACATTTGCAAATCCGCCAATGTTTAAAAATCCGTCAGCTAAATCCGAGAAAAGTCCGAAGTCACCAATTGGAACCAAAGGAGCTCCTTGTCCACCGGCTACAATATCTTTTGTTCTAAAATCGTTTATTACATTGATATTGGTTAAATACGAAAGGGTAGATCCGCAGCCAATTTGAAGTGTGAATCCATTGTTTGGTTGATGTAAAATTGTTTGTCCATGACTAGCGATGGCTTGAACGTTATTTTTAACAATTTTCTTCTTTTCAATGAATTTTAAAACAGAATCTGCTAAAAAATGACCAAATTCTTTATCCAATATGAGCATTTGAGCAACAGAATAATTCGGAGCATCCATTAATTTACGAAGTAATTCTTCTGGAAGAGGCACAGTATCAGCACTTAACAAAACAAAAGAATCGTTTGAATTGTTATTAAAATCAAATCTTACATGAGCAATGTCAAGACCATCCATAGATGTGCCTGACATTAATCCAATAATTTCGTAATTACTCATAACGTTTTAAAGCTGAAAAATAAAATTATTCCACTAAATTTGCAACGAGTACAAGATATAAATAAAACCAGAATATACTATGAACTTCGAATTAACAGAAGAACAATTAGCGGTAAAGGAAGCTGCTAGAGATTTTGCACAAAATGTGTTGAAGCCAGGCGTTATCGATCGTGATAATAACCAACGTTTTCCAGCTGAAGAAATTAAGCAATTAGGAGAATTAGGATTTATGGGAATGATGGTTAGTCCTGAGTACGGTGGAAGTGGAATGGATACCTTGTCGTATGTTTTGGCGATGGAAGAAATTTCGAAAGTTGATGCTTCAACTTCTGTTTGTATGTCAGTGAATAATTCATTGGTTTGTTGGGGATTGGAAAAATACGGATCAGAGGAGCAAAAACAGAAATTTTTAATTCCTTTAGCAAAAGGTGAGAAAATTGGAGCATTTTGTTTGTCAGAGCCAGAAGCAGGATCGGATGCAACATCTCAACGTACAACCGCAATCGATATGGGAGACCATTATTTATTGAATGGAACGAAAAACTGGATTACAAATGGTTCTTCAGCATCTACTTATTTAGTAATTGCTCAGACAAATGTAGAGGCTGGTCACAAAGGGATTAATGCCTTCATTATCGAAAGAGGAATGGAAGGATTCATCGTTGGAGCAAAAGAAGATAAAATGGGTATTCGCGGAAGTGATACACATACATTATTGTTCAATGATGTTAAAGTTCCAAAGGAAAATAGAATTGGTGAAGATGGATTTGGATTTACATTCGCTATGAAAGTTCTTGCTGGTGGTCGCATTGGTATTGCTGCTCAAGCTTTAGGAATTGCTGGTGGAGCTTTGGAATTGTCTTTGGCTTATTCGAAAGAGCGTAAAGCGTTTGGAAAAGAAATTTCTAAACACCAAGCGATTGCTTTCAAATTGGCTGATATGGCGACAGAAATCGAAGCTGCTAAATTGTTGGTTTACCGTGCTGCGTTAGATAAAGACAACGGTAGAGATTATGGTCAATCAAGTGCAATGGCTAAATTGTATGCTTCTAAAGTTGCAATGGAACAAACGGTTGAGGCAGTTCAAATCCATGGTGGATACGGATTCGTGAAAGAATACCATGTTGAGCGTTTAATGCGTGATGCGAAAATTACTCAGATTTATGAAGGAACCTCTGAAGTTCAAAAAATCGTAATTTCTAGAGGTATTTTGAATGCTTAATTGAATCAAATAATATGAAAAAAGGGCGACATGAAAATGTCGCCCTTTTTTTGCTTTTGACTTTTAGCTATAAGTAATTTTCTAAAGATTCAAGTCCAATTCCTCGAGAACCTTTCAATAGAATTAATTTGTCTGCAAGGTTCATTGTTTCGAAATAAGCAATCGCATCTGTTTTAGTTTCAAAGCGCTTTTCAAATGAATGTTGGTTCAGAGAGTTAAAAATTGGCCCAACAGATGCCCCATTCAAGTTTAATTCCTTCACTAAGTCTGAAATAAGTTGGTGTTCTTTTATGGATTCTTCGCCTAATTCGAGCATGTCTCCAACAATGAAATATTTATCAGAATGGTTAATCAAAGCAAAGCTCTCCAGTGCCGATTTCATACTTGTTGGATTAGCGTTGTAACAATCCAATATCAATGTATTACGTTCTGTTTTTTTAACTTGTGAACGATTGTTATCAGGAGAATAGTTTGCAATTGCCGCATTTATTTTTTCAAAAGGCACATTAAAACAAATCCCAAAACTGATTGCTGCTAAATAATTGTAGAAATTATATTTCCCTATCATTTGCGTTGAAATTAGCTCGGATTGATAATTGGTTGTTGACCATTTTAATTCTACAAAAGGGGATAGGTTGACTAATTCACCAATTATCAAAGAATCGTTGGATGTTCCGTAGGAAATCGTGTCAATATCGTTTGGTAGGTTGGATTTTAATACATCATCGTCATTGTTAAAAATGATGGTTCCTTTTTTTGTGGCAATTGAATCATACAATTCTTTTTTGGTTTTAAGAACTCCTTCAAAATTCAAAAAACCTTCTAAATGTGCTTTGCCAATATTGGTTATAATACCATGAGTAGGTTCTGCAATGTTGCAAAGTTCTTCAATGTCTTTGAACTTGTTCGCGCCCATTTCGATGATGGCGATTTCATGTTCCTGAGTTAATCTCAATAAGGTGAGAGGAACACCAATATGATTATTTAAATTTCCTATAGTGGCAAGTACGTTAAAATGGCTAGAAAGAACGGTGTTAATTAATTCTTTAGAACTTGTTTTTCCATTGCTTCCTGTAATTCCGATTAGTGGAATGTTGAATTTAAGTCGATGATAATTAGCAAGCTGTTGCAAATAGAGTAGGGTATCATCTACCAAAAAGATGTTTTCGTTCGTTTGAAATTCTTTTTCATCAATGATGACAAATTTTGCACCATTCTTTAATGCTTGTTCTGCAAAGGTATTACCATTGAAATTTGCTCCTTTTAAACAAATGAACAAACAGTCTTTTTCTATTTTTCGTGTGTCAGTGCAAACACCACTAGATTTATAAAAGAGTTCGAAGAGTTCTTTCATTTTATTTTACATTAAAAAAGCCCGCTAAAAACGGGCTTTCTTTTTATTTAATAGGTATTATTTTTTCTTTTTAGATCGGCCGTAGTTCATTCCTACTGGTGAACCAACTCTATCCATTGCGCATCGGAATCCAATGGCATCTGTCGATTTGTCTTCATCTAAGAAACGTCTATTTCCAGCGGCTAACCAATAAGCACGGTCTTTCCACGAACCACCTTTGTAAACTCTTGATTTATCAGAAACCAATGATGTTGGCCAAGATGTTCTATCACCAGGTTTAACGGTGTTACCAGCTAAATTGAATTCTTCGTGCTCATTTTGATACATGATTAAGTTCGGATCACGATTCGCTTGATTGATTGAGTTTTTACGATCATCATTAGCGAAGTAAATAGAACTTTCAATATCACCATCTTTGTAATCGATGTAGTCATCTTTACGATAGTTCAAGCGTCCAATGTTTTCTTCTTCTGTTACATTGCGGTATTTCAATTTGCCAGGAGTATCCAAAATATAATCACCGAATCCTTCGCGCAACATTGAGATTACTTCGAAAGCATATTCTTCACCATCTTTACTTGTTCTAATTGCATCAGCGAAAATTTCACCGAACAAACGATCTTGAATCAACGTTGAAGCATCATTATCATATTTTTCATTTTTCAAAGCAATCGCTTCATCCAATACTTTATTGATTTGTTTTAATAAATCAAGCTCAATTGAATCTTTTACTTTGTTGTGAGAAACATAGAATGGGTCAGGAGCATTACCGCCACGAACAGGGTTACGAGATTGTACATTCGCATTTACTCCTTTTGGAATAACCGTATCATTCAATGTTGCAAACTCTTTTGACGAAGGGTCATGTTTGTCAGCTGAAATACGTTGGTAACGAACACGCTCGAATTCATTTAAGTATTCTTTCATCCCGTGAACATCGTAGCTAACTTGAGCATTTTTCAAATCAACAGCTCCTTCGTTGTTCAATAATTTTGTTTTGAAAACATTTCCTCTAAATGGTCTGAATTCATCAAAGTCTTCAGAAGATAATGGACGATAAACATCAAGTACCCACTCAGAAACGTTACCTGCCATATGGTATAAACCATAGTCATTTGGCCAATAAGATTCAACAGGAGCAGTTACGTCAGCTCCGTCATTCAAGTTACCAGCAACCCCCATGTAATCTCCGCGACCTCTTACGAAGTTAGCGCGGATTGCACCTTGGAATTGCTCGTCATCGTTACGAACCCAGTGACCATTCCATGGGTAAATTCTTCTTTCTGAAATATTTTCAGTTCCTTCTTGTAAGTTACCAATCAATCCAGTTGCTGCGAATTCCCATTCTGCTTCAGTTGGGAGACGGTAGCGAGGTAAAAGGATACCATCCTCCATACGAACAATACGTGTTCCTAATTTTTTACCTTGAATATGAGAAGGATCTAAATCTTGTACGTTTTTAACTACAGCTTCTTCATACTGTCCAGCGTAATAAGCATCAGTGTTAAATGTTGCCTCATCCGCTTGTGCAGTATTCCATGCTAAAATACCTTCACGAATTAAGATATACTCATTCACACGGTCAGTTCTCCACTTACAGAAGTCATTTGCTTGTAACCAAGAAACTCCAACTACAGGATAATCTCTGTATGCAGGGTGTCTTAAATAATAATCTACATATTTTTCATTGAATCCAAGTGGTGATCTCCAACACAAAGTATCAGGAAGCGCATTTTTGTATACCATTGGGTAGTTTTCATTGTACGCTCTTGAAATCCAATAAAGATATTCTAACCAGTTAAAGTTAGTTACCTCAGTTTGATCCATATAGAATGAAGAAACAGTTACACGTGTAGCACGGTTATTCCAATCGTACATTACGTCTTGTTCTGCTCTACCCATTGTAAATGTTCCACCTTCAACTAAAACCAATCCTGGTCCTGTTTCTTGATCGATAAATGGTACCTTTTGGAAACCACCTTGTCTAGGATTATTATATTCCCAACCTGTTGAAGATGATCCTTCTCGTGCACAAGAAGCGATTATAACACCTCCTAATACAACTGCAACGAACTTAAACCACTGCATATTTTTGATTTGATTTTTCATAATTTCAATCGCAAATTTAATCTTTAAACGTACAACACAAAAAAAGTTACATTTTTTTTTAGAACGATGGACATGAAATTGTTCTAAATGAAACTGGTTTTGATTTACAATTTAAATTTATCCCCATAGATATTTCATGTGAACCACCTGAAACTCCGTTATTTAATTTCGATACGGTAACGTCATAACTATATCCTAGTTTGAATTTTCCTGTATTGATTCCAATAGTTAAAATAAATGCGTCTCTATTTCGGTACCATGCTCCAACATTAAAAGAACCATACTTAATGTAAGTACCAATACTTAATTCTTGGAAGCCATTCTGATATTGATAAATAACATTTGGCATGATAGAAGTTGAATTCGAATATTTAGATTTTGAACCCAATTTAATTTCTGCTCCCATGTGACCTGTAAATCGCCATGGTAATTTTGAATCACCAATAATCATTGATTCATTTGGACGATTCATATGATGCCATGCAGCACCTGCAAAGAAATGCTTATTAAAAATCACCATTCCAGTAGATGCGTCAAAGAATCCTCTTGAACCTCCACGTGGTACATCACCTGTTGAATAAATGAAACCTCTTCTCGGATCAATCATATCTCCAAAAGTTAATTTATCCCAATCCAAGAATTTTTGATACCAAGAAGCGCGAGCTCCAAACATCATCTTCCATTTTCTTCCAAGTGGTAAGTGATATGAGTAAATCAAACCTAGCATTGAAGTGTTAATTGTTCCTTGACCTTGTTGATCATGTGTTGCTAAAACACCAAATCCGCCAGAAATATTTTTGAAATATTGATCATACGAAGCACTATAGGTAACATAGTTTCCTGATAGTTGTGGCCATTCATTACGATAGTTTAAAGCAAAACGAGGACATCCATAAGAGCCTGCAAAGGCTGGATTTAAGTACAACGGATTTGCATAAAACTGCGTAAACGTTGGGTCTTGAGCATTCACTCCAGTGAATAGAGCAATGAATGTGCAAGTAGCTAGTAAACGTTTAAGTCCTTTCATTTATGTTGGTTAATGTAACAACGAAATCTGACCAAAGATAACGCAAAATTTAATTTAAGGTTACAAATATTATAAATCAAACAAAATAATCAAAGATTTGTTACGTTTTTTTGTTTTGTCTATCGATAACAGACATATTTGTAAAATGAATTATTTAAACTCAATGGTTTCATATATTTTAAGACTTTCATTTGTTTCATTTTGTATACTTTTTGCAAACTTTGTTAAAGGGCAGGAAAGTATAACACTTCCCGTTAATTGGTTGAATAGTAAAGCTTTTACATATTCAAACGAGACTGTTTTTGCACCTTCAATTGAAGGGCAACCTTTAAATAATGGTAAGCCGAATTTTTATTGGACAAAGAAGTTGAAGTCAGATAATTTTAAAATTGTTTTAAATGATTTTAATTATTCAGTTGCTCCGAAAGAAGATATTCTGTTTTTAAATCGCTTTGATATAAAAGTTGAAGAAAAATTATCTTTTGAGGGAAAAGTAACAGCGGCAAGCTCTGATTTTTATGCAGCTGTAAATTTTGTTCCCTATATCAAAATTAATGGTGTTATTCAACGAGTAACTTCTGTTCAGTTCACAATCGAAACAACGCCAAAATCACTAAAAGAAAAGGATTTTGTAACAAATTCTGTATTGGCTGAAGGTTCGGGAATATGGGTGAAAATTGCAGTTAGTCAAGATGGAATTTATAAAATTGATAAACCTTTCCTTGAGAATTGTGGAATTTCAACAAGTGGTTTGATTCCCAATTCAATCAATATTTTTGGAAATGGGGATGGAAGATTGCCTGAATTGAATTCGATTGTTAGAACAGACGATCTTGCAAAAAATGCCATCCAAATAATTGGGGATGGAGATGGGTCTTTTGATGCCGGAGATTACATCCTGTTTTATGGCTGGGGTCCAAATCGATGGAAAGCAAATGGAACTGTTGACTTTGATCAGGACAAAAATATTTATTCTGATGTGTCGTATTACTTCATCAATATTAATCCAAGTGATACGCCATTGCGTATTAGTTCAATTTCAAATAGTACTTCAACAATTACGAATACGGTAAACTCTTATTCTTATCGCGATATTCATGAGAAGGACAATACAAATTTAGTAAGTGCTGGTCAACGTTGGTATGGAGAGCTTTTTGATACCGAATTAGAGCAGGATTTTGGTTTTACAGTTCCGAATATTATTTCTACATCTCCTGCATCTTTTAAAACTGCAATAGCAACAAATTGTGAAAGTTCCGGTGGTACTTTGCAACGTTATTCAGTAAATGGAACAACCCTGTTTTCCTCAGCATTAAGCAGCGTTTCAAGTGATTGGGTAAGAACTACAGCGAATATGAGTTTAACAAATCCATCAACTTCAATACCCTTCAAAATTCAGATTACTCGAAGTTCTCCAAATACTGTAGTTTATTTGGATAGAATACTTTTAAACGCGAGACGTTCTTTAGTGTTTTATGGTCAGCAGTTTAATTTTAGAGACTTAGCCTCAGTTGGGGTTGGAAATGTAAGTGAATTTCAATTGAGTAATTTACCATCTTCAGGATTTGTTTGGGATGTTACTGATCGTCACAATCCGAAATTAATTAATGGGACAACAAGTGGTTCAAACTATCTTTTTGTGCAAGAAACGGATACACTTAGAGAATTTGTAGCCTCAAATGGTTCAAATTACTTTGTTCCTCAATACACAGAATCTGTTGCGCATCAAAATTTACATGGTTTACCTCAAGCTGATTATTTGATTGTTACTCATCAAAATTTTCTGTCGTATGCTGAGCGGTTGGCAGATTTACATCGTGCAGAAGGATTACTTGTTCATGTCGTAACTAGTCAACAAGTATACAATGAGTTTAGTTCTGGAATGTTAGATCCAACTGCAATTCGAATGTTTGCCAAAATGTTTTACGATCGAGGATTGAGTAACCCTTCCTCAAGACCAAAATATCTATTGTTATTTGGAGATGGAACATTTGATCCAAAAAATCGCGTTGCGAATAATAATAATTACATTCCAACCTACCAAGTTCTAACAAGTGAGAATCATATTGATGCAATGGTAACAGATGATTATTACGGAATGTTAAATGATAATGAAGCGATTTCTTCCGTAGATATGTTAGATATTGGAGTAGGAAGATTGCTTGTTTCAGATGCTCAAATGGCGAAACAACAAGTTGATAAAATTGAACATTATATGCACAATGGTTCAAATTTATTCTCTACTACAACAACAAACTGTAATTGCGATAGTACTTCTTCAAGTAAAACATTTGGTGATTGGAGACTGAATTATGTTCAAATTACAGATGATGAAGAATCTGGGTATTTTGTTGTACAAGATTGTGAACCGCAATATGAATTTACTAAAGAGCATCATACTGAGATGAATTGCGATAAATTGTATTCGGATGCTTTTACCCAAGTTTCAATGGCTGGTGGAGAGCGTTATCCGGATGTGAATACAGCAATTACAAATCAAGTTGAAAAAGGAGCATTGTTAATCAATTACGTTGGTCATGGAGGTGAAGTTGGATTTGCAGAAGAGCGAATTGTTACGGTTCCTCAAATTCAGTCATGGAAAAATATTGATAAGTTAAATCTTTTTGTTTCAGCAACTTGTGAATTCACAAAGTACGATGATCCAGCGCGCGTTTCTGCTGGAGAATGGGCTTCATTAAACCCTTACGGAAGTTCAATTGCTTTAATGACCACAACGCGATCTGTTTGGTTCGGTGTTAACACCATCACAGGAAAGAAATTCTTTGAAAATGTTTTTGATAGAGATGCAAATGATGAGCCCTTAGCGTTCGGAGAAATTATGCGTTTGACAAAAAATGCTTCAGGTGCTTCCGACAACAAACGTAGTTTTACATTGATTGGCGATCCAGCGTTAAAAATTGCATTACCTCGTTTAAAAGTAGTTACGGATAGTATCAATGGATTAAGTTCAACAATTGAAATTGATACAATAAAGGCCCTGAGCAAAATGACAATAAAAGGCCATGTTGAAGATCAAAATGGATTGGCGTTGACGAATTTTAATGGAGTTCTTTCTCCTTCGATATTTGACAAGCCTAAAATGCAACAAACCTTGGGACAAAACAATGATTCACCGATTATACCATTTGAATTACAACGAAATATTGTTTACAAAGGAAAGGTGTCAGTTGTGAATGGAAATTTTGAATTCAGTTTTATCGTTCCTAAGGATATTAATTTTTCATATGGTCCTGGTAAAATAAGTTATTATGCAGATAACGGTCAAACAGACGCAGGAGGATTCGATACCTTATTTATTATTGGGGGAATAGATCCAAATGGAATTAATGATATAACAGGTCCAGATATCAATTTGTACTTAAATGACGATTCATTTGTTTCTGGCGGAATTACAGATGAAACGCCAATTATTATTGCAACAATTTATGATGAAAATGGAATCAATACAGTTGGAAATGGTATCGGACATGACCTCGTTGCTATTTTGGATGAAAACACCTCAGAACCTATTGTATTGAACGATTATTATACTGCTGATTTAGATTCTTATCAATCAGGTAAGGTAAATTACACGATGCCAACCTTGGAAAAGGGAAATCACACTTTGACATTAAAAGTGTGGGATGTGAACAATAATTCTTCTCAAACAACGATAGAATTTATTGTACAAGAGAAAGAGGATCTTGCATTAGACCATGTATTAAATTATCCGAATCCATTTACAACAAAAACAGAATTTTTCTTTGAACATAATCAAGTTTGTTCTGAATTGGAAACACAAATTCAAATTTATACTGTTTCAGGAAAATTGGTAAAAACAATTAATCAATTGGTGAATACACAAGGCTTTCGTTCGGAAGGAATTGCATGGGACGGAAAAGATGAATTCGGTGATCAACTCGCTAAAGGAGTTTACATTTATAAATTAAAAGTAAAATCTAATGATGGAATTATTGCTGAAAAAACAGAAAAATTAGTATTATTGAAGTAATGAACACAATAAAAGTATCTTAAAAACGTATATTTGCAAGTTAAACTAGATGAAAACTGTTATGAACAAACAAATTCTCAACATCATATTATTGTCCTTACCTTTTGCTTCATTTGCACAACCAACAACTGATTATTCTCAAATCAATGGGCAATTAGGGTTAAATACAATTACCACTGCAGTTCCGTTTATGGGAATTACACCAGATTCAAGAGCTGGAGGAATGGGAGATGCTGGAACTGCTTTAAGTGCTTCTTCAACTTCTGTTTATTGGAATACATCTATGTTGAATTTTGCAAAGGAAAAATCTGAAATTAGTTTGTCTTATACTCCTTGGTTAAGAAATTTAACAAATGACATTCATCTTTCATATTTAGCAGGATATTATAAAATTAATGATCGTCACGCTGTAGGTGGAGCGCTTCGCTATTTTAGTTTGGGAGAAATCACTTTTACAGACAATAGCGGAAACGTAATTCGTGATGATAAACCAAGTGAATTTGAATTAACAGGAGCATATGCATTTCGCTTAAGTGATAAGTTGAGTATTGGTGTAAATGGGAAATTTGCATATTCCAATTTGACAGGTGGTTTAACGGTTGCAGGTGTTGATACAAAAGCAGGTGTGGCAGGAGCAACTGATTTATCGTTCACTTATTACAATGATGAAGCAAAAATTGGTAAAACAAAAGGTGTTTATACGTTTGCAACAACAATCAACAACATTGGTAATAAAATTGCCTATTCTGAAACAGCACAGCGCGATTTCTTGCCAATGAATTTAAAAATTGGTAACTCATTCAAAGCAGAGTTTGATAAATACAATTCATTACTTTTCGCAATTGATTTACAAAAATTGTTGGTACCAACTCCTGCGTATTATGACGTTGTAGATGGAACGAATACAATGATTTCAGGGAAAGATGACAATGTTGGTGTAATTGCAGGAATGCTTCAATCTTTCTATGATGCACCTGGAGCACCAGTTATTGACGCCGCAGGGAATTATGTTCAAAATGCAGATGGTACTTACGAAGTAAATAAAGGAACAAAATTCAAAGAAGAATTAACTGAGATTAACATCGCGACTGGTTTAGAATACTGGTACAACGACGTTTTGGCAATTCGTGCTGGATATTTCTACGAAAATAAAAACAAAGGAAATAGACAATATGTGAACATTGGTGTTGGATTCAAATATAACATGTTTGGAATTGACATTTCTTACTTGGCATCTACAAATGGAAGACAAAGCCCATTGGCGAATACGCTAAGATTTACGCTTCGTTTGAACTTCGGAAACAAAGCAGCTCAAACGTCTGGTGACTCAAATCCAGAATAATATGAATATTCGTATTGGTTTTGGAGTAGATGTTCATCAATTAGCAGATACACACGAACTATTTATAGGAGGTAAAAAAATCGAATCTGATTTAGGTGCTGTTGGACACTCTGATGCGGATGTTTTGCTTCATGCTATTTGTGATGCTTTATTAGGTGCAGCAAATTTGAGAGATATTGGATTCCATTTTTCTGATACAGATCCAAAATTCAAAGGAATAGATTCTAAAATTTTGTTACGTGAAGTAATGGTTTTATTAGAGAATCGCAATTATTCCGTGATTAATATCGATTGCACTGTTATCCTTGAAAAACCAAAATTGAATCCCCACATCCCTGAAATGCAAGAGATTATTGCGCAAATTCTTAAAGTTGAGAATGATTGCGTTTCAATTAAAGCTACCACGCACGAAAAAGTTGATTCTTTTGGAGAGCGTAAGGCAGTTAAAGCTTATGCCGTTTGTTTATTGAATAAAAATTAGAATCTAGCTTCGCATTTCCTTTTTTTCTTTGCCTAAGAAGTCATAATGGCTATATTTGTACCACTATTTTGATAAAGCATGAAAGTGAATCCAAACTATAATTCCAGAGAGAAATTACTGGAATTGTATAATAAACCTCTCCTAGAATTAGTATTTGAAGCTGCGACAATCCATCGTCAGTATCATAATCCGCGCGAAGTACAAATGTCCTCTTTGTTGAGTATTAAAACTGGTGGATGTTCTGAAGATTGTGGTTATTGTCCACAAGCAGCACGGTATTCTACGAATATTGAAGCGCATAAATTGATGACTGTTGATTCAGTTATTGAACAAGCAAAAAATGCAAAAGCGAACGGTTCTTCTCGTTTGTGTATGGGGGCGGCTTGGCGTGAAGTGCGTGACAATAAAGATTTCGACAATGTAATTGAAATGGTTCAAGCAGTAAATGACTTGGACATGGAAGTTTGTTGTACGCTTGGTATGATGAATGAAGATCAAGCGGTTCGATTGAAAAACGCAGGTTTATTTGCCTATAATCACAATTTGGATTCATCAAAAGAATTTTACGGTGACGTTATTTCAACACGAGAGTACGAAGATCGTTTGAATACAATTGAGAATGCTCGTAAAGCAGGAATTACGGTTTGTTCAGGTGGAATCATCGGAATGGGTGAAGCAGTTGAAGACCGTATTGGTTTGTTGATGAGTTACATGGAAATGGAAACGCCACCGGAATCAATTCCAATTAATGCCTTAGTTGCTGTTGAAGGAACACCTTTAGAAGATCAAAAACCGATTGAACAATGGGAAATGATTCGTATGGTTGCAACGACTAGAATTGCGTTTCCTGAATCAGTTGTCCGTTTGTCTGCTGGTAGAACGAAAATGAATATGGAAGGCCAAGCATTGTGTTTTATGGCTGGAGCAAGTTCAATTTTCGCTGGAGATAAATTATTGACGACTCCAAATCCTGAATTTAACGAGGATAAAGAAATGTTTGATATTCTAGGTTTGATACCAAAAGCAGCATTTGCTGATGGAGAAAAGCCAGTCACAATTCCAGATGAAAAAATCCTAGAGCGCAAACGCAAAGAGGCTGAACGTCAAGCAGAGGTTGAAGCCGCAAGTGCGAAAGCGAAAGAAGAAGGATTTGAACCACGTAAAATTACAATTGCTTAATGCATGGATCAAAAGTTAATCGATAAACTTAAAATAAGAAAATCAGAGGGAACCTTGCGTTCCCTTTCTTGTTTTGAAGGATTTATTGATTTTTATTCCAATGATTATTTAGGACTAGCAAAAGATTCGATTGAAGATAGAATTTCGAATCATTCTGGTGCAACTGGTTCACGTTTGATATCAGGAAATTCACAAGAAGCTGAAAATTGTGAAAGTTCATTGGCCGAATTCTTTCATTCTGAGGCTGCCTTAGTTTTCAATTCTGGTTATGATGCAAATATCGGCTTGCTTAGCGCTATTCTGCAACGGGGTGATACCATTTTATACGATGAAGCGATTCATGCCAGTGTGCGCGATGGTATAAGATTATCTTTCGCATCAGCTTATTCATTTGAGCATAATTCACTGAACGATTTACGATTGAAACTTGAACGTGCAAAAGGAACTATTTATATCGCTGTAGAAAGTTTGTATTCTATGAATGGTGATCTTTCGCCATTAAAAGAAATCGCAGAAATAGCTAATGAATTCAATGCTTATTTAATTGTTGACGAAGCACATTCAGGTGGTGTTTTTGGAACTTCTGGAAGAGGTTTAGTAGAAGAATTAAAGTTGGAAAAGACTGTTTTTGCTCGATTAATCACATTTGGTAAAGCATATGGATTTCATGGGGCAGTTGTATTAGGATCCCAGGAATTGAAAGATTTCTTAATTAATTTTTCGCGTTCTTTTATCTACACAACAGCATTACCTCCAAATGATTATGATACAATTAAACTCAAGGTAACGGACGCTTCTATTGTTCAGCGTCAAAGAGAATTGCAAGAAAAAATAGCCTGTTTCATCTCGAACACCACGAATACTCAAAGAAAATCTGATTCACGATCGCCTATTCAAATGATTCAAATCGGTGATATTGAAAAGACCAAAGAAATAGCCAGCAAACTTCAAAAATTGAACTTTGCTGTTAAGCCGATTTTTTCACCAACAGTGAAAGCTGGAGAAGAAAGTTTGCGCATTTGCATTCATGCATTCAATACGAAAGAAGAGATCCGTGCAGTATCTTCGGTGCTCAGTGAATGGTCCGAATCATAGATTATTGAATTTAATTTTACCAATATAAAAATACTAAAGGTTATTTTATAAGGTAATTCTCAAAAGCTTGAAAACATGGTCTACTAAAAAACAATTGGGTGTTTATGTTCATCATAATTTGGTTTTTCGACAAATGATTGAAAAATAGTCCTATGTTAAAATCCTCGAACTAACAGTGTTTACGAGTTGTTTTAAGAATTTCAATTTCCAAAATTGGAATATATTACTAATTTTTGTAAATAGTTAGTACATGATTTCCCAAGCAGTTTTGTATGCACCGATTTCTTCTAAATAATTCATTAATGAATCGAAATAGGGGTCATTTGCCAAGGTCGCACTATCACCAATAATGATCAAACGTTCCTTTGCACGGGTCATTGCAACATTCATTCTACGATAATCTTTCAAGAAACCAATTGTGTTTTCTCCATTTGAACGAACCAAGGAAATGATGACTGTTTCTTTTTCTTGTCCTTGAAAACTATCAATGGTAGATGAACGCATTTCTTTTGGGAAGGATTCTTTTGCTAAGCTAACTTGACCTGAGTAGGGTGAAATAAATGCTGTTTTCTGTATGATTAAATTTTCTAACTCTACAATTTTTTGTGCCAATTCAATTTCTCCTTTGTTACTTAAACTAGAACCATCCGGACCTTGTTCTTCTTCATATCCAGTTCCAGCAGTGTCGTAAAAAACAATGTGTTCTCCGATGGCGATTAGATTTTCAGGCGTTTGAAGTAAGCCTTCATAGAAATAATTATTGGAGAATTGAGCAATGCTCGAACGCATTCTGTATTGTGTATTCAGCAAGTAAACATCTTCAAATTTTCCAAACGAACATTCTAAAATGGATTTATTGAAACCAAGTTGCATGGCTTTGTCGGACAAAACAGTAGGAGGGAGCTGCAAATGATCTCCAGCCAAAATGATTTTCTCAGCCAAGGGAAAAATGCACCAAGCTAAAGGTTCTAAACATTGTCCTGCTTCATCAATAATCAAGGTGTTGAATTCTGTTTTCTTCGTTTGTTCATCCATTAAGCCAATTGGTGTTCCCAAAATAACTTTTGCTTCATCAAACAATTTCTCTTCGTTGTATTTCTGAATTTGCTTGATTTGTTGACGCAAACTTTTGACTTCTTTTATCAACAAATTGCGCTGTTCACGTTCGTCTTTGCCAAAGCGACGTTTGTATTGATTCGCCATTTTTCGCATTTCATCAGCGCGAATACGAATTTTCTTAATCTCTTTGTCTTGTTTGCTTTCAATCAGTTTTCCTTCAGGCGTAAATGGAAAGATTTCAGCATCCACTTTTGTATTGTTCCCAACACGTAAGAAATTGATTCGTTTGTCAATTAAACCTTTCGCAAGATTGTCAACTGCTGTATTGCTTGGAGCTGAAACAACGACTTTTTCGCCTTTTTTCACCAATTGAACAATAGCTTCAATCAAGGTTGTTGTTTTTCCTGTTCCTGGAGGACCGTGAATGATTGATACAGCTTGATCTCCCAAAACACCGCTAACAGCTGCTTTTTGACTTTCATTTAAACCTTCATTCAAAAAGCTAAGCTGTTGGTTAATTGGGTGGTTTTTATGACTAAAATGAGTTGAATCACTGTGGATTTGAGCAAACAAGGTGTCGATGCGTTTGTCCAACGATATTTCATTTAACGCTTTGCGCATCAATGTACTTGTGCGAATATCCGGCGTTAATTTTATTCCAACGCCATCATCTTCAATCCAATCTGGAAAATCTGGCGCAAACAAACGAAATTCTCCTTGTCGTCCATCAAAAGAAAGCAATATTCCTTTAACTGATTCTTCACCTTGACAAAAGCATTCAATCGCCATTCCATCTCTAAAATTGGACGCTTCCATCGGGAAACCAATTCGAAAACCAATCTCTGGATATTCAGCATACCCAAATGATTTACGACTCACACGAATAGGATGAATCGCTAAACCTTCCGATTTTAATGATTTCAATGAATGCTGTTCATCGAGTTGATAGCGTTTTGCCTGTTCCTGATCTTCTAAATCAAGACAGTTCAATAAATGAAGAATATGTTGATGCTGTTCCATTGGTATAAAAAAAGACCAGCATTGCTACTGGTCTTTGAATTTGATATATGAATTAGACATTTTTATGATTTCAATTTTTCGAGGCTTTCAAGAAATAAAATTTTGAGTACCGCTTTCGGTTCGATAAATTTTATTTTGACGAATAACGACGAAAAATAAATCAGAAATATGTCTAAACTGAGGCGATTTTATCCGACATATACTCACCCGCCTTCAACTTCCCAACAATTTTTGAGAAACACTCAAGCGTGTATTCAACATCTTCTAAGGTATGAACCGCAGTTGGAATCAAACGAAGAATGATCATTCCTTTTGGTACAACCGGATAAACAACCATTGAACAGAAAATATTGTAATTTTCACGTAAGTCATAAATCAAGTTTGTAGATTCTGGAATTGAACCGTTCATGTAAACTGGCGTAACACATGTGTTCGTTTCACCAATTTCGAATCCGTTTTCAACCAATCCTTTTTGAAGTGCATTTGTGATTTTCCACAAGTTGTCTTTCAATTCAGGTTTTGTACGCATTAATTCCAAACGTTTCAAAGCTCCTTTTACCAATGGTAATGGCAATGCTTTCGCGAAGATCTGAGAACGCATGTTGTAACGTAAATATTCAACTACTTGCTCGTCAGATGCAATAAATCCACCAATTAAAGCGAATGATTTTGCAAATGTTCCGAAGTAAATATCGATTCCTTCTTGACATCCTTGTTCTTGACCTGTTCCACCACCAGTAGCACCTAATGTACCAATACCGTGAGCATCATCAACAAATAAACGGAAATCAAATTTTTTCTTAAGATCAACGATTTCTTTTAATCTACCTTGGTCACCGCGCATTCCGAAAACACCTTCAGTGATTACCAAAATCGCTCCACCTTGTTTCTCAGCTAATTTTGTAGCACGAACCAATTGCTTCTCACAATCTTCGATATCGTTGTGTTTGAAAACATAACGTTTTCCACTGTGTAAACGAACTCCGTCAAGGATACAAGCGTGAGATTCAGCATCGTAAACGATAACATCACGACGATCTACCAAACAATCAATTGCAGAAACCATCGCTTGGTAACCGAAGTTCACCAAAATTGAATCTTCCTTCTCAACGAAAGCAGCTAATTCAGCTTCTAATTGTTCGTGGTAATTAGAGTTTCCACTCATCATACGTGCTCCCATTGGTGCTGCGAAACCGAATTCAGCAGCAGCTTCCGCATCCGCTTTACGAACTTCAGGATGGTCAGCCAATCCTAGGTAGTTATTTAAACTCCAATTCAAACGTTTTTTTCCTCTGAAAATCATGTGAGGTCCGATAGGTCCTTCTAATTTTGGGAAAGTAAAGTATCCGTGAGATTCTTTTGCGTGTTGTCCGATTGGACCTCTGTTGCTTTTGATTTTTTCAAAAATGTCTTGAACCATATCAATTAATTTTCCTTGTAGTATGCATCAATATAGATGCTTAAACATATTATATTTTGCAAAATTAGGTCTTTTGATGAAAAAACAGGTGATTTGCGCGGCTTTTTATCAACAGGCAGTGTTCAAAGTTTTACAAGTTTTTATCCAAAAGATAAACCATCGAAGCGATAGCAGCACATCCAAGTTCTAATTCGCGCTTGTTGACGCTTTCAAAAACATCACTTGGAGCATGGTGAAAATCAAAATAACGTTGAGAATCAGGAACAAAACCGAACAATGGAATTCCCGGGAACGCTTCTTTTAATGGTGAGATATCAACACCACCATATCCTTTTTCAAATTCATGTAAATCATATTGTTTGAATTGCGGTGCGAACGTTTGAAGTAAGGAAACAAAATCGTTCGAACCATCACAATTAAATCCGCGTGGGGCAAATCCTCCGCGATCACTTTCCAATGCCGCGATTTGTTTTTCACCTTTTTCTTTTGACCAAGTTGCATAGGATTTTCCTCCCATGTTTCCGTTTTCTTCATTCATAAAAAAGACTACGCGCAAAGTATGATTTGGTTTGTAGTTTAATTCCTTCAAAATGCGCAAGGCTTCCAAGCAATGAATCACTCCAGCTCCATCATCGTGCGCTCCTTCACCTGTGTCCCACGAATCTAAATGTCCTCCAAATGTGATGATTTCATTCGTGTTTTCACCTGTTATTTCAGCAATCACATTGTAACTCACTGCATCTGGATATACGCGGCAATCCATTTCCATTACAAATTCTGCTTTACCATTTTTCAATAATTGAGACAATTTTTCTGCATCTTCTGTAGAAATTGCTGCTGCTGGAATGCGTTCAATGCTATCTTCGTAATGCATGGATCCTGTGTGAGGATGTTGATCGATCGGCATACCAATTGAACGAATAATAACTGCTTTCGCACCTAATTTTGCGCCTTCAACGGCTCCGTTTCCACGAATCGCATAACATCCGCCGTATGCTTTAAACGTATTGATTTGCTGTTGATCCATTGGTTGGTTGATAAATACAATTTTACCTTCCACCTGTGAACGTTTTGCTTTTTTCAATTCATCCAAATGTTTGAATTCAACAATGTCACCTTCCAATAAACCATCTGTACCAATTGAACCGCCCAACGCCAACATGTGGACTTTGATCAATCCTTCTTTTTTTGTGCGAATCCAACCACTTTCTTTTGTCCCGCGTTCCCAATGAGGCACTTTAATTTCTTGCAAATAAACCTTGTCGAATCCATATTTCTGCATTGTGCGTTCGCTCCATTCTACAGCCATCTGTGCTTCTGCGGAACCCGATAAACGCGCACCAACATCCTTGCACAAGTGTCGCAAATCTTCATACGATTGTCCGTTTGACAGTGCCTCGTTGTAAATCGAACGAATAAAAATGGAATCGTTCGTTTGTGCTGAAAGCTTAAAAGATAAAGCGATAAGAATGATAAGCTGAAGATGTTTCATTTTGAAGAAATTGAATTGTAGGTTTCAAAGATAGCAATTGATTTGTTTTATGCTTTCTACACATTTTCAAATTCTTGATTGTATAAATCGTTCAAATCTTTTCAATTCAAGCACTCATCAAACTACGTATTCCGTGTGAATAATTATCTTTGTGCAAAATTTAGTAGAATGGCTTTAAAATGTGGAATCGTTGGACTTCCGAATGTTGGGAAATCGACTCTTTTTAATTGTTTATCAAATGCGAAAGCGCAATCAGCGAACTTTCCGTTTTGTACGATCGAACCAAATATTGGTGTTATTACCGTTCCAGACCCACGTTTGGAGAAATTAGAAGAATTGGCGCAACCGCAACGTGTACTTCCAACAACAATGGAAATCGTTGATATTGCAGGTTTAGTAAAAGGAGCATCGAAAGGTGAAGGATTGGGAAATCAGTTCCTTGCAAACATCCGTGAAACAGACGCGATTATCCACGTTCTTCGTTGTTTTGACGATGGAAACATTATCCACGTTGATGGCAGTGTTAATCCAATTCGCGACAAAGAAATTATCGATATTGAGTTGCAATTGAAAGATTTGGAAACGATTGAAAAACGCATTGCTTCGTTGGCGCGTGTATTGAAATCGGGTGACAAAGATATCTTGAAAGAAAACGAAGTTGCACAAAAAATAAAATTAGGTCTTGAGCAAGGGAAATCTGTTCGTGCTTTAGATTTTGATGAAAAAGAAATTGAATTCGTTAGTAGATTTCAATTGATTACATCGAAACCAGTTTTGTATTTATGCAATGTGGACGAGGCTTCTGTGAAAACAGGAAACAAATACGTTGACATTGTTAAAGAAGCGGTGAAAGATGAAGATGCACAAGTTTTGGTGATTGGTGCGAAAATCGAATCAGATATTGCTGAATTGGAGACCTATGAAGAGCGTCAAATGTTCTTAGATGAACTTGGTTTAGAAGAACCAGGCGTAAATCGTTTGATTATTTCTGCGTATTCATTGTTGAATTTGCAAACGTATTTTACAGTTGGTGTAAAAGAAGTTCGTGCTTGGACAATCACAAAAGGAATGACTGCTCCGCAAGCTGCTGGTGTTATTCACTCTGATTTCGAAAAAGGATTTATCCGTGCTGAAGTAATGAAGTACGAAGATTATACAACCTTGGGTTCTGAATCAGCTGTTAAAGATGCTGGTAAATTTAAAGTTGAAGGAAAAGAATATGTTGTTGAAGATGGTGACATCATGCATTTCCGTTTTAATGTTTAATTGATTAGATTAGTCTAGAAAAAAATATACTATGAGTATCGCTGCGAATAATCCAAACTTGAAATCATGGGTCGAAGTGCCTGCGAATTCAGATTTTCCAATTCAAAATTTACCGTTTGGTATTTTTAAAACAAGCCAATTGAAACCACGCGTTGGTGTTCGAATTGGAGATTTTGTGTTGGATTTAAAAGCATTGTTTGTTTTAGGTTACTTAGAGAATTTACCGTTCGAAGGAAGCGATTTCGATTGCAACTATTTGAACTGCTTGATGAGCAAAGGTAAGAAAGCAACACGTGAATTGCGCAATCGTATTTCAAAATTATTGGATGCGAATCAACAGGATTTACAAAAAAATGTTCATCATTTGGAGCAAGTATTAATTTCAATTGATCAAGTTGAAATGTGCATGCCAGTTCAAATTGGTGATTATACTGATTTCTATTCATCTCGCGAACATGCAACGAACGTAGGAATGATGTTCCGCGATCCTGCGAATGCTTTGTTGCCAAACTGGTTGTGGATTCCTGTTGGTTACCATGGCCGAGCAAGTTCTGTGATTTTATCGGGAGAAGCAATTCATCGTCCAAAAGGACAAATCAAACCAGATCCTGCAGCAGATCCAATTTTTGCACCATGTAGAAATTTGGATTTCGAATTGGAAACGGCGTTTATTACGTTTGATGGAAAGCCACTTGGTGATTCTATTTCAACTGAAGAAGCGGAAGATTTTATTTTCGGAATGGTCTTGTTTAACGATTGGTCTGCACGCGATATTCAAACATGGGAATATGTTCCACTTGGACCTTTCTTAGCGAAGAATTTTGCATCGTCAATTTCTGCTTGGATTGTAACATTGGATGCTCTTGAGCCTTTCAAAGTAGCAACTCCTGCGCAAGAACCAGAAGTATTAAGTTACTTGAAATATGATGGATTAAAATCGTATGATATCAATCTAGAAGTGGCGATTCTTCCAGAAAACAATGTAGAAACTGTTATCAGCCGTTCAAACTTCAAATACATGTATTGGAACATGGCGCAACAATTAGCGCATCACACAGTAAATGGTTGTAATGTTCGATGTGGCGATTTAATGGGTTCTGGTACAATTTCAGGTCCAACAGAAGATTCTTATGGATCAATGTTAGAATTGGCTTGGAAAGGAACAAAACCATTGAAAATGAACGATGGATCTGAACGCAAATTCATCCAAGATAATGATACCGTTATCATGAGAGGATTTAGCTCGAAAGATGGTGTTCGAATTGGATTTGGCGAAGTTTCTTCTAAGGTTTTACCTGCGAAATAATTACAATGTCACATACAAAAAAGGTTTTCACCGAAGCGGAATTAGAGCAAGAACGCAAAGAAATTCTTAATGCGTTTAAAGGTTTATTGCGTGCAGCGAAAAATCGTTCACGCGAAGATACACGCATGATTCGTAAAGCATTTGATGTTGCTGTTGAGGCACACAAAGACATGCGCCGCAAATCGGGAGAACCTTATATCTATCATCCAATTGCCGTTGCACGAATTTGTGCTGAAGAAATGGGCTTGGGTGCAACCGCTATCACCTGCGCTTTGTTGCATGATACTGTTGAAGATACACATATAACCTTACAAGATGTTGAAGATTTATTCGGACCAAAAGTTCGTTTAATCATCGACGGATTGACAAAGATTCCTGAAGTATTTGATGAAAATGCATCAATTCAAGCAGAGAATTTTCGTAAAATGATTTTGACAATTTCGGATGATATTCGAGTTGTTTTAATCAAGTTGGCAGATCGCTTACACAACATGCGTACGCTTGGAAGTATGCGTGCTGACAAACAATTGAAAATTGCTTCGGAAACGAAATTTTTATACGCTCCACTTGCGCATCGTTTAGGCTTATATTCCATCAAAAGTGAGTTGGAAGATTTGGCGATGATGTACAGCGAATCGGATGTCTATAAAAATATTGAAACGAATTTGAAATCCACTCAGGATGTTCGAAATCGCTTTATTCGACGTTTTGTTCAGCCAATTAAAGAAGCCCTTTTACACGAAGGCTACGTGTTTGATATAAAAGCGCGAACAAAATCTATTTCCTCGATTTGGCGTAAAATGCACACAAAAGATATTCCTTTCGAGGAAGTCTATGATGTGTTTGCGATTCGAATTATTGTCGATACACCGCAAGAATTAGAAAAACCAGATTGTTGGAGAATTTATAGTATTGTTACTGATTTTTATCAGCCGAGTCCGGATCGTTTACGCGATTGGATTTCCACACCAAGAGCAAATGGATATGAGTCATTGCATACAACTGTGATGTCGCCAAGCGGTAAATGGGTAGAAGTGCAAATTCGTTCAAAACGCATGGATGAAATTGCTGAGAAAGGATTAGCTGCGCATTACAAATACAAGGAATCAAATTCTGAAGAAAGTAAATTCGACCGTTGGATTGCTGAAATTCGCGATTTATTAGAGAATCCAGACTCCAATGCGATGGACTTTGTGAATGAGTTCAAAGCGAATTTGTTTTCAGATGAAATTTACGTATTTACTCCAAAAGGAGAATTGAGAGTTTTGCCAAATGGTTCGACTATTCTTGATTTTGCCTACGACATTCACACCGATATTGGTGATAAATGTATTGGAGCGAAGGTAAATAATCGATTAGTTCCTTTGAGTTATCAATTGTTGAATGGCGATCAGTTGGAAATCATTACATCTTCAAAACAAAAACCGAATGAAGAATGGTTGCGTTTTGTAATTTCGGCACGTGCAAAGCAAAAAATTAAATCATCCCTGAACGAAGAGCGCAAAGCTATCGCACAAGATGGTCGTGAGATTTTGGAACGCAAATTCAAACAACACAACATTAAATTTACGTCAGATAACATAGCTTTTCTTGAGAAATTCTATGGTATGCCATCGGGAACAGAATTGTATTTTAGAATCGCAAAAGGGAAAATAGATTTAGCCAAATTGCGTGATATTGATTGTGTTCATGGTGTCTTGCAAGCCGAGAAAAAAGCCGTTGTTGCCAAAATGGATAAGCATGAAAAGGATGTTTACAAAAAGGTTGACAAGAAAGAGGATGTAATTATTATTGGTGAAGATTTCAAAAATATCCAATACCAAATGGCACGTTGTTGTAATCCAATTCCCGGAGATGAGGTTTTTGGATTTATTACAATCAATGAAGGAATCAAAATTCACCGAAACAATTGCCCGAATGCGGAACATTTGATGTCAAAAATGAATTATCGTTGTATCAAAGCGCGTTGGCAATCGAAAAAATTGGAAGAACGTATTGCAGCGATTCGAATCAATGGAATTGATAACATCGGTTTGGTGAATCGTTTGACTGAAATTATCTCAAAACAACACAATGTCAACATGAAATCAATCTCGTTCGAAACGGAAGATGGAATTTTTGAAGGACGTATCAAAGTATTGGTATACGATACAGAACACTTGGAACAATTGATGAGTAAATTCGAGCAAGTTGAAGGTGTTCAGCGTGTAACACGTTGGGATACTGAAGAAGAGATTACCAATTAATGCACGATTTCCATCCACGTTTTAGGACGTAAAAATGGATTCCATTCGAAATTGGAAATAAACTGTTCTTCTTTATTGATTTTACTCATTGGATAAAATACTCCATCAGGTTTATCGAAATAGGTTACACCTGTAACTTCACCACTGTCTAAGTACACACGTAAATCACTTGCGTACAAGCGGTTCATGCCAAGTCGTTTAATCGTAAAACTTGAATCAGTTTTTTCTTCGTCTTGCGGAAAGAAGATTGTTTTTGCTGTTCCACTCACATCTGAACGAACCAATTCATTGTCTTTCATGTAAGCAGTCATTTCTTTTCCAGCAATTTGATTATAATAATTTCCAGTATCAATTTCCATGATGGCTGTTGCGTTCTCTTCTATGAAAATATGATCGATTAAAGAATCCACGATATAAACCGTCATTTTCTTTCCTTTCAATTCCGAATTCTTAGCCCAAATAATAGGGGAGTAGTACATTTCCATGATTCCCTTTGGTTCTTCAAAATGAAGACTGTCACATTGTGCTTGAATGTCATTGTGGAAGATTTTTACATTCTTCGAACCTCGAACGAAAAGTGCTTTTCCAAGTGAATCATTTTGATTGAATAAAGTATCAGCATGAATGTAAATCGTATCCTTGTTCTGAATGCGTTTGGCCAATGCATGACCAGTCAAGAACGAATAATTGTTGGTGTCTGAATTAATAGCATAATCGCCATAAAATTCAATGGATTGAGTTGTGTCTTTAAAATAAACATGACCTTTTCCAACAGATTGCCCTTTCAAGGGTTGATATAATAAGGTGTCTCCCTTAATTGTTTTGGATTCTTGATAAATTTCAGCATTGCGAATTAGGCTTCCTTCTTCAGTTACGACATTGTACCAACCGCGCTCACAAAACATCGTGGTTTTACCTCTAACAATTTTTGTTGGGCCATAAAAATGAGTGGTTTGCTTCGAATAAGTATATTGCAAGGTATCTGTAGTCATCGACAAATCGTCGTTTTTATACTTCACCTTTCCACTGAAAAAGAAACTTTTTGACTCAGGATAGAAATACCCGACGCGACTCGTCAGAACTTCATTGGAAACAATGCTTTCAATTTTTCCACCATGACGATAAATTCCTTGCGCTTTCTTGGCGTCGTACTCTAAAGTATCAGTTGTGAGTTTGTATTCAGAATCTCTCGCCCGAACGTGTCCCCACAATTTTGCTTTTCGGGTTTTGCCATTGTAATAAAGCGAATCACAAAACAAGTTAATGTCATCCTTTGTAACGTGAACATTTCCGTAAGCTCTTACTTCATTCGTTTTATCGAAATAATGGGCTGAATCACAATACATCGTATTTCCTTGATAAATGAAGTTGACTGAACCAGTTAAACGATGCGCACCAGTTTTTTTGTCATAACCCAATTTATCTGCTCCAGGCAATAATTCAAGAACATTTTTTTGCGCACTACTGAGTAATGGCATCAAAAAAAATGCGCCTATGAAAAGCGCAATTTTTAGTATGTTCTTGTGTTGAATCAACTTATTTTTTATTGCTTAATGTTTGTGTTCTGTCAGGACCAACAGAAACAACCGTGATCGGCACTTCCAAATTTCGTTCCAAATAGCTTACATAATTTTTCAACGCTTGCGGTGCATCATCATAACTTGATAATTGCGTCAAATCACAGTTCCATCCTTCGATTTCTTCATAAACCGGAGTTAAGTCGATTCCATTTACATCGAATGGGAAATAATCAACACGTTCGCCATCAATAATGTAATGCGTACACACTTTAATTGTTTCAAAACAACTCAAAACGTCTGCTTTCATCATTGATAATTCAGTTACACCGTTGATCATGATCGCATATTTCATTTGAGGCAAATCAACCCATCCACATCTTCTTGGACGACCAGTTGTTGCTCCAAATTCACGCCCTTCTTGACGAATCAATTCACCAACTTCATCATCCAATTCTGTTGGGAATGGACCACTTCCAACGCGTGTACAATATGCTTTGAAAATTCCGATAACGTTTCCAATTTTTGTTGGAGCGACACCTAAACCAGTACAAGTTCCAGCAGTAACAGTGTTTGAAGAAGTTACAAAAGGATACGTTCCGAAATCAATGTCTAACATCGTTCCTTGAGCACCTTCAGCTAAAACACGTTTTCCAGCTTTAAACGCTTCGTTCAAATATTGTTCAGAATCAACGGCAGTCAATCCTTTCAATACTTCAATTCCTTCCATGAAAGGAGCTTCTAATTCAGAAAGATCGTATTCGAAACCTTCGTAATGACTCAACATTCCAACGTGTTTCTCAACTAAAGCGTCGTATTTCTCTTGAAAATTTGACATAAAAATATCACCAACTCTTAAGCCGTTTCGACCAGTCTTATCCATATAAGTTGGGCCGATTCCTTTTAACGTCGATCCAATTTTATTTTTTCCTTTTGCTGTTTCAGAAGCTGCATCTAACAAACGGTGAGTTGGTAAGATTAAATGCGCTTTTTTCGACAATAAAAGACGTTTTTTAAAGTCAATGTTGAAAGGAGCCAATTTCTCAAGTTCTTTTTGGAACACAACTGGATCAATTACAACACCGTTACCAACTAAATTGACAACATCTTCTCTAAAAATCCCAGAAGGAATTGTGTGAAGAACGTGTTTAATGCCATTGAATTCCAACGTATGACCAGCGTTTGGTCCACCTTGAAAACGAGCAATAATGTCGTATTGAGGAGTTAATACATCGACGATTTTTCCTTTTCCTTCGTCACCCCATTGTAAACCCAATAGTACGTCTACTTTCATTTGTTAGTTCTTATAATGATTGATTGCATCTGAAACAGTTTCATAAATCGAAAATATATCATCGATTTTAGCCATTTCAAACAACGTTTTAACTGTTCCACCAACGGAACAAAGCACTAAATCGCCACCGTTGATGCGCGTTTTAGTTAATGATTTTATAATGAAATTGATCCCAGAAGAATTAATGTGTGTTAATTCACTAAAATCAAAAACACGATTTGCAGATAGTTTCGAATCGTCTAAGTCAGAAAGTAAATTCTGAATATCAGCGTCCGAAATGATTTTTCCTTTAAAAGAAACAACAGTAACAGCATCAACTGTAGAAATTTTATAGTCTAAACTCATACTGTTATTTTTTATCAGAATTTTCCTTTTTCACTCCGTAGAAGTAAAGTGAGTGATGTTGAACTTCAACACCAAAAACTTCCTCTATCGTTGCTTTAATCGCTTGAATACGTGGGTCACAAAACTCAATCACTTCTCCTGAATCTGTAATCACAATGTGATCATGTTGCTTGGAGCCGTGTGATTTTTCGAATTGAGCAATGTTTTTACCAAACTGATGTTTTCGAACCAGATTACATGCTAATAACAACTCAATTGTGTTATACAATGTTGCTCTTGACACACGATAGTTCTGATTTTTCATTTTGATATACAGTGATTCTATATCAAAATGTCCTTGGTAATTGTAGATTTCTGCGAGTATGGCGAAGCGTTCGGGTGTCTTACGATGTCCGTTCTGCTCCAAATACGCGGAAAATATGTTTTTTACTGTTGTTTGTAATTCCTGATTCGACATATTCTTATCGGAAAAGGGCAAATTTAGACAATAAATTTGGTTCTAATTTTAAATAGAAGGGTTGATTTATAACCGTTTTTCAACAATTTTGAATTGATGGTTAATAAGTGCAATTTATCAGCTGATTTTAGGCAGCAATTTTCACTTAAACAATATGAGTTTCTATGAAATCAATTAGGGAATGAATCACTTTGATATGAATTTCTTGCGCACGATCTGCATATTCAGAATAGGGAGCTCTGATTTCAACGTCGCACAATTCAGCCATTGCACCACCTGTTTTTCCAGTTAGGCCAATTACCTTCATTCCTTTTTCTTTAGCAGTTTGAATCGCATTCAGTACATTTTTTGAATTTCCTGAAGTAGAAATCGCCAATAAGACATCACCAGAATTTCCCAACGCTTCCAAGTAACGTGAAAATACGAAGTCATAACCGTAGTCATTTCCAACACAGCTCATGTGGCTTGGGTCAGAAATAGATAAAGCTGGTAACGCTTTACGGTCATTTTTGTAACGACCAGTTAATTCTTCAGCGAAATGCATTGCGTCGCACATGGAACCACCGTTTCCACAGCTGATTATTTTTCCTCCATTCTTCAAAGATGTAACCATTGTTTCACCTGCCGTTTTTATCAGCGAATGATTTGACGAATTGTTAAATTTTTGCAAAATTTCGAATGCTTCGGAAAAATGGTCTGCTATTTGTTTTGTGCTCATCACTTTGAATTTTGTCAAAAATAAATAATTTCAAACGATTTGATGAAATTCATTCAAACTTGTTATATTTGAAACCTGGGGTTACCCAATAAAACAACAACATTATGAATAAAGGCTTACTATTCTTATCATCTGTGATTTTGTCTTTTACGCTTTCAGCGCAGGCAACTGATGACTGTTTCAAAAAATTAGAAGAAGCATTTACAAAAAGAGGTGCTTACACAGTTGCAGATGATATGCACCGTAATGTGATCATTAGTTATTTTGAGAAAGAAGGAACTACTTGCGTTTCTGGAAAGGCTCGTGTAGAAAATGGTCAAATCATGTCGATTTTTGTTCAATACGATGATAACACGTATGAATTGTTAGAAACGAAATTTTACAACGACAAAAAAGCGCCACCGACAATCACTAATGGTATTTCTGAAATGATTTACACTGCGGATGGACAAAAATTAAAAGTTGTTTTCATTGAAAAATTGAAACCAAAACAAAAAAATGTAAAAACTGTTACAATTCCAGATGATTTGTAATTAGGAAATAAATTAATTTTAATCCCAACTTTTAACAGTTGGGATTTTTTTTGATACAATGGGATATTTAACAAATAAAGTAGTTTGGATAACAGGAGCTTCTTCTGGAATCGGAGAGCAAATGGTTCGACAAGCAGCAGCAGATGGAGCAAAAGTTATTTTATCGGCGCGCAATGAAAACGCTTTAACGACGATTAAAAATAGCTTACCAAATCCTGAATCACATTTATGTCTTGCACTTGATTTGGAGTTTTCAGAGAATTTACCTGCATTAGCAAAAAATGTTGTAGACCAATATGGTAGAATTGACATGCTGATAAATAACGGTGGATTAAGTCAACGATCAACTGCTGCGACAACAAGTTTGGAAATTGATCGCCGTATCATGGAAATCAATTATTTTGGAAATATCGCTTTGACAAAGGCTGTTTTGCCTTACATGCAAGCTCAGAAAAGTGGACACTTCGTTGTGATTTCGTCTATTTCAGGAAAGTTTGGATTCTTTTTACGTTCGGCATACAGTGCTTCAAAACATGCCTTGTTTGGTTTCTATGAAAGTTTACTGTTGGAAGAGGCGCATAATAACATTCATGTAACGCTAGTTTGTCCTGGTAAAATCAATACGAACATTTCTATGAATGCCTTGAATGGTGAAGGTAATTCACATGGAGTAATGGATCACAACCAAGAAACAGGAATGTCTGCTGAAGAATGTGTTCGCCAAATGTATGTAGCAGTTGCGAAACTTAAAAAAGAAGTGCTGATTGGCAACAAAGAAATTATGGCGGTTAAAATCAAACGTCTTTTCCCTCGATTATTCTGGAAAATCATTAAGAAACAATCTGCGACTTAATAAAATTACTTTACGTGTATTGATGCGTTTTTCTCTAACAAAAGGGAGATGAATTCTTCTTGTCGTTCGGGTGAAATATATACATCATTGTAATCCTTGTAGGTTATAATGATTCCATTTCTGGCAGTAGCTAATTTCCAACCTGCATAAAAAGCTGTTGCTGGTTCAACCTTAGTGATTTCCTTATACTTAATGTTCTTTTTGAAGATCCACGATCGACACTTTAATGTGTCTTCGGTAAAGGTATAATCTGTTTTCTTTGCAAGAACATACATGAGTAGATTCAGCAAGAACATGAAGCTGAAGAACGAGAGTGAAGGTATTAAAGTTGTTTGTTTTTGATCAAAGTAGATTCCGATTGCACCAATTATTCCTACCAAAAAAATTAGACTTAGTGATAATTTGTACGTCCAGTCAATACGTGATTTAAAAATCATACTTAACACAAATAAAAAAGGCAGATGTAAACACCTGCCTTTCGTTTTATTACCATTGAAATAATGGTCGATTGCCCATTAGCTCATTTACTTCTTTTCGAACAGCTTCGATTGTTGCTTCATTTGAAATGTCCGTTAAAACGCGATCAATCAATTCAACAATTTTAGCGATTTCATTTTCGTTCACCCCACGCGTAGTAATTGCAGGCGTTCCAACACGAATTCCAGATGTAACAAATGGAGATTCTGTATCAAATGGAACCATATTCTTGTTAACTGTAATGTCTGCTCTAACCAAAGTGTTTTCAGCATCTTTTCCAGTTACTCCTTTCGAACGTAAATCAATCAACATAGAGTGATTGTTTGTACCTCCTGAAATGATTTTATATCCTCTTTTTGTAAACTCATCCGCCATGACTGCAGCATTCTTTTGAACTTGCGCAATGTATGTTTTATAGTTGTCAGTTAATGCTTCACCAAAAGCAACCGCTTTAGCAGCAATTACATGCTCTAATGGTCCACCTTGAATTCCTGGGAAAACAGCAGCATCCAAAAGTGCAGCCATTGATTTAGGATTTCCATTGTTCCATTTTAAACCAAATGGATTGTCAAAATTGTGACGCATCATAATCACACCACCTCTTGGTCCGCGTAATGTTTTGTGCGTTGTTGTAGTAACGATATGACAGTGATCCAAAGGATCTGATAACAATCCAGCTGCGATTAATCCTGCAGGGTGAGAAATATCAGCCAAAATAATTGCTCCAACTTCATCAGCAACTTTGCGAATGCGTGCATAATCCCAATCACGGCTATAAGCAGATGCTCCACAAATAATCATTTTTGGTTTTTCACGACGTGCTACTTCTTCTAAAACATCGTAATCAACTTGACCAGTTGCTTCGTTTACACCGTAGAAAAAAGGTTTGTATAGCTTTCCTGAAAAATTCACTGGAGAACCGTGTGTTAGATGTCCACCATGTGATAAATCAAATCCAAGAATTTTATCTCCTGGTTGTAAACATGCTAAAAATACTGCTGCATTTGCCTGTGCGCCTGAATGCGGTTGAACGTTTGCCCAAGTAGCACCGAATAATTTGCACAAACGGTCAATTGCCAATTGTTCTACTTTATCCACAACTTCACACCCGCCGTAATAACGTTTTCCTGGAAGTCCTTCAGCATATTTATTTGTTAGAACACTACCCATTGCTTGCATAACTTCATCACTAACAAAGTTTTCAGATGCAATCAATTCGATTCCATGCAATTGGCGATTTTTTTCGTCTTCTATTAATCCGAAGATTTCTTGATCTCTGTTCATTCGTTGAGCGTATTAATGATTATAATTTTGATTATAAATTAACTCCAATCCTTGCTGAAGTGAAGTTTGGGGTTTGAAATTCGTTAAGCTCATTAATTTATCTGAACTACCAACACGACGTTCAACTTCATAGTCATAACGTTTTTTCGGAGCTTCTAAATAAATGATTTCAGAACTTGATTTTGTAATTTCTTTGATCTTCACCGCTAATTCTGCGATTGTCCATTCAGCTTCGTTCGCAATATTGATAATGTGACATCCTTGAATATTCATTAATTTAATACACGATTCAACTGTGTCATCAATATAGGTAAAGTCACGTGTTTGTTTTCCTGTTCCAAAAACTGTGATTGGTTCATTTGCAATCGCTTGTTCAAAAAACAATGGAACAACCATTCGATTATCTTGATTTCCACCGTATACATTAAAGAAACGAAGAGAAACAACGTTTAATCCTTTTTCTTGATGATGCGAAGCCAAATAAATTTCATTGTATCGTTTCGCCATAGCGTATGAAGTGCGCGGATCAACTAGAACTTCTTCCGTTAAAACGTTTTCAAATGCTGAATGACCATAAATTCCGCTCGTTGAAGCGTACATTACTTTTTTAACGTTATTGATGTTTGCCGCCTCGATCATGTTGCGTGTTCCGATAACTTCAACATCCATTGTTTCAACGGGATTGTCAGCAACGATATCAACACCTAGAACTGCAGCGAAATGAAATATTAAATCACAATTTTTACTTGCTGAAATCATCAAGTCTAAATCACGGACGTCGCCTTTGATAAACGTAACTTTTGCAAATGTGTCTTTGTCCAATTTATTTCCACGAAGTAAAGAGTCTAAAACAACAACTTCATGACCGTCGTTTACAAGTCTTTTAGCTAAGTTACTTCCAATAAATCCAGCTCCTCCAGTGATTAATATTTTCATAAGTAAATTTTTTAAATCGTATAAAAAAGCCTGTCGATTCTTGTCTTTAACAATTCACAAATAAGCAATTTCATAAATTAGTATGCGAATATCGTTATTATTTTTTGTTTGCAATTACATGCGCCTAATAGAATGTAGCGTATGCGTTTTTTCACCTGTAATTATGTGTTTTATTCCTTGTTCTGTAAATCGGTCGATTCGAACGCAACCAGAAGCATGAATAATAGTTCCATTTCCGTCTAAAAATCCTACATGTATTACCTTTCCAGTAGCATTTGAGAAGAAAGCTAAATCGCCTCGTTGACAATCGTCAAATTCAATTGCTTGTCCAAATTCTACTTGCTGAGAAGCATCTCTTGGAATATTGATGTCGAAAAAACGCAAAACTACTTGTGTAAATCCTGAACAATCAATTCCAAATGGACTTTTTCCACCCCACAAATAAGGAGTGTTAAGATATTCTGAAGCGAATTGTACCGTATCTTTTAAAGAAAATTCAATGTGTTCATCTAAATAGGTGAACGAATCGTCTCCAATATTGAAATTCATTTCATTTCCGAATGGAACGAATGAACCACGATAAATCAATTGGTTTCCCCAAGGTGTTGAGAGGTTGCGAATGAATTCTTTTTGAAAACTTAAACCGTCTAGCCAACGTTTAGCTTCTTTGTCTGTTAGCAAGCGAATGTGTTTACTATCAACAAATCCAGGATAATTATCAGAATAAGTAACCACTTCACACCAAGGAGATTGAATGTCTTTAATTGTAACCAATTCTCCGAACATCAATTGACTAACCATTTCGGAAGCGTCACGTTTTTCAGCTCTCAATGGTGAGAGTGATACAGAACAGTAACCCAACTTTTCAGCCATTATTTTTTAGGAAATTTTGCATGAGACAAAATAGACAATGCTTGATACATATGACGTTCATTGTGGTAAACGACAAATAATAGAGCATCACCTAGTTTCAAACGAACAATTTTCGAAATAGAAATTGGAATTTTAACTTTTCTTAAATTCACAGATTGAGCACTTTCGATTATTGATAACAACTCAATTTGGTATAGGTTGAATTGTTCAATTGTATTTTCTTTTATAAGTTCAGGATGAATACTTGGATTATACGAACGTTGCGCTTTAAATTTGCGTTTAACATTTTTAGCATTCCCTAATTTCATTGATTTCCATGCAGAACGACCGAGAGGGGATGAAATGAATAAATCTTTTGGATCTCTAAAGCGCGTGCGAGCAATTTTACTGCTAAACGTCTGATGATAGTACAATGCATATTCATTCAAATGAGCAAAAACTTCATTAATACTCCAGGAATCAACATCTTTTCGCCAATTTTTTTGATCATCATTTAAATGTGAAAATTTCTTTTTTATGAAATCAACATTCTCTTGCGTGATACTTTTTAATTCTTGTATTAATTCTAGTGTTGTCATTCTCTTATAGATACTAACCAAAAGTAACATGAATAAACTAAAATTCAACCATTTTCTTTAATATTATTTCACAAGTTCCTTTAGTGTCTTTCGAGCAATATTCGTTACTTTCGCAAACGATTGAATTAAGAGACAGAAAAATGAGACCGTTAATTTTTATAACAAATGATGATGGGATTTCAGCAAAAGGAATCAAATCGCTCGTTGAAGTAGCGGTAGATTTTGGTGATGTATTAATAATTGCTCCAGATAAACCTCAATCAGGAATGGGACATGCAATAACAGTAAATCACCCATTAAGACTGGATGCTTCTCGTTTGTTTGAAGGATTAAATGCATTTACGTGTTCAGGAACACCGGTTGATTGTGTTAAACTTGGTATTTATGAAGTGATGCATCGCGCACCAGATTTAATAATTTCTGGAATTAATCATGGCGAAAATACTTCTACAAACGTATTGTATTCAGGAACAATGTCAGCAGCGGTTGAAGGAGCGATGGAAAATATTCCTTCAATCGGTTTTTCATTAGCGAATTTTGATTCAGATGCCGATTTTACCGGTGCACAAAAGATTGCAAGACAAGTGATACAAATGGCTTTGGATGGAACGTTTCCGGATCATGTTTGTCTTAATGTCAATGTACCAAATCTACCAGCAAAAGAAATTAAAGGATTGAAAGTTTGTCGACAAGCACATGCATTTTGGGCAGATCGTTTCGATAAACGATTGGATCAATTTGGAAAACCTTATTATTGGTTGACAGGTGAGTTTTCGAATGAAGATAAAGGTGACGATACAGATTTAATAGCTTTGGAACAGGGATATGCGAGTATCGTTCCTACGCAGTTTGATATGACTTCCTACAAAACAATTGAACATTTTAAAAATTGGATTAAATGAACTTAAGAAATTGGTCAAAAGCACATACGAAAGGATTAATTGTTGGAATAATTTCCCCTTTAATTTTTATTCCAATGGTTATCCTATTATTGGGTTGGGCTCAGAATTTTGATTTTTCAAGATTATGGTCAAAGTTTACACATGATCAGATGGTGCGCAGTAAAATGGTTTCCTTAGCTATTATTTCAAATCTTATTTGGTTCTATCTATCTTTAAATAGAGAAAAATATGGGTTTGCAATGGGCGTAATTATTGGGTCAATTTGTTTCTTGCCTTATATCTTATACGTAAATTTCTTTGCCTAATTTATGTCATCGAAAAAACTAAAATTCTACGTTATTGCTGGTGAAGCATCTGGAGATTTACATGGAAGTAATCTCATTAAAGCCATGCGTTCAGAAAATAACGAGCTGGAATTCAGAAGTTGGGGTGGTGATAAAATGCAAGCTGAAGGTGGGAATGTTGTAAAACATATCCGAGAATTAGCATTTATGGGTTTCATTGAAGTAATTGCAAACCTTCGAACAATTTTGCGAAATATTAAAGTTTGTAAAGCTGATATTGAAGCATTTAAGCCCGATGCAATAATTCTTATTGATTATCCAGGATTCAACCTTCGTATTGCTGAATGGGCAAAAGAAAAAGGCATCAAAGTTATTTACTACATTTCGCCTCAGGTTTGGGCGTGGAAGCAATCGCGTGTACACAAAATCAAGCGTTGCGTAGATCATATGTATGTTATTCTTCCTTTTGAAAAAGAGTTTTACGCAAAGTTTGATTATGAAGTGGAATATCTCGGTCATCCGCTGTTAGATGCAATTGACAATTTTAAAGCAGATCAACTTTCGAAAGAGGACTTTTATTCCAATTACGGCTTAACGGACAAACCAATAATTGCCATTTTACCAGGAAGTCGAAAGCAAGAAGTTTCAGTAAAATTGCCAATAATGCTTGCTGCAGTTGAGAAATACACCAATTACCAAATTGTAGTTGCTGGTGCACCAAGTTTAGATTTGGAATTCTATTCTTCATTAAAAAGTGAAGATGTAAAAATAATTCACGGTAAAACGTATGATTTGCTGTCCTACGCTGAAGCTGCGATTGTTACATCTGGAACAGCGACTTTAGAAACAGCATTGTTAGGTATTCCAGAAGTGGTTTGTTACAAAGGTTCTGAAATTTCATACCGTATAGCAAAACGACTGATTAAAATCAAGTACATTTCCCTAGTAAACTTGATTATGGATCGAGAAGTGGTGAAAGAATTAATTCAACACGAATGCACTTCTTCAAATATTCAGACGGAATTAGAAAAGATTTTGCACGGAGGAAATTCACGCAATCAGATGCTTGAAGATTTTACAGAATTGAAAAATAAATTGGGTGCCGGTGGCGCAAGTAGAAATGTTGCACAATCCTTGTTGAAAACTATTCTTCCTTAAGGCAATTATCCTTTTTGTAACAATTAATTTTGTAATGTGAGGTATGCAGTCACATTTCTATTTTTCGCTCTTTTTTGGACAGTAAATGCCCAGCAATTGCGTATTGGTGTTCTGCGAGATTACTCTGTAAAACGAATTTCCTTTTCTTATAGCGACGGAAGTTATTCTATTATAGCCGACACGAATGATTTTGGAGCAATATTGCCCAATGAATTTGTTGATTTGCTGTATGAAGGAGGAAAAGTAAAACTCAAAAAAGGAGTGACAGAATTGGGCGTTTTTGATAAGGTTTATTTAATTCAAACAACTCCAAATACTTCAATTGTTCTAAATGCTAAAACACCTGTAGTAAAAGCAAGAAAATACGAGGACGATTTTGAAATCTCTGCAAACTCGAAAGATTTAACAATTGTAAATCTTGTGGATATTGACAATTATTTGGCAGGTGTTGTAGAATCTGAAGGTGGAGGCGGAAGGCACATTGAGTATTATAAAGTTCAAGCCTTAATGAGTCGAACCTATGTGCTAAAATACTTGGGGAAACACAAAAAAGAAGGGTTTGATTTATGCGACCGTGTTCATTGCCAAGCCTATCACAGTATGATGCGATTGACGCCAATTATTGATAGTGCTGTTCATCAAACACATGATGTTGTGATGGTTGATGCCAAAGGAGCTCTAATTGATTCCTATTTTCATGCAAATTGTGGCGGTCAAACGTGTGAACCTCAATACATTTGGAATGAGGAAATTAATTACTTGAGCACATTTAAAGACACGTTTTGTATTTACACGAAACAGGCGACCTGGGAGAAAAGAGTAAGCCAAGAAGCATGGAAGAAATTTCTTGTTCAAAAATATGATTATCCAATCCAAGATAGCACCTTTGCTTCAATGATTTACTCGTTTGATCAACCTGAAAGGAAAGCATTTTATATTCATCCTGTATTTGGTATTCCGTTAAGAGATCTCCGCGAAGAGTTTGATTTAAAGTCTACTTTTTTTAGTTGTCGACCGGAAGGAGAAGATGTTGTTATCTCTGGAAGAGGATTTGGTCATGGCGTTGGTTTATGTCAAGAAGGCGCAATGAAAATGGCTAAATCTGGTTTTACTTACGAGCAAATTGCCTTGTTTTATTTCCCCGGAATTCATTTAGTAAACAAATCAGAAGAACTTTATTTTAAACAGAAGGGTAGTGGATTGTAAGATTTATTATTCGTAAGATATAATGAAAATATCTTCATCATCCTTTTTGAATAATTTTTCCTCTCGTGCATAACTTTCTAAATTACTTGAGTATCGCAATTCTTTTAAAGTAGCTTTAGTCTTATGCAGTTTTTCAGAAATTTCAATTTTTGATTCTTCCAAATGGCTCAGCTTTCTGTTTTGGTTGATGATGGTAAAGATATCAACATCATCTAAAAATAAGATGTACACGAAAAACAAACATGTCGTGAAGATGAATTTGTTCTTAAAGTATTTCGCGTATTTTTTCATATCATCAAAATTAGCTGAATCAAATGGATGATAGTGGGACTAATGAATTTAGTTTTAAGCCGATAAGTGTTAAAAAAAAATCCCGCTCTAAGCGGGATTTTTTTTAGTTGATAATTTCGTCGTATTTCGTTTTGAAATCCTCATCGTCCTCATACCAAGGAGCGATTTTATTTAAAAGTGTTTTAGCTTTTTCAACTTGTTTTGAAGCAATGTAACATTCAGCAGTTTGAAGTGCTCCAATTTTCAACATTTCGATATCTGCTTTTGACCAAGATTCGATTGATGTAACTTTTGCAAGTAATTGATCACATTCTTTCCATAATGTGTTAGCTCCTCCTTTATCTGATTTACGATATTTTGTTGCTCCATCTAAATATTTAGCACCAAGTGGATTGCGTGTTACTTTGTAGTATTTAATCACCCATCCAGATGCTTTGCTGTAATCTTTCGCTCCTAAATCATTGTTGATCGTTTCTACCATCGAACCTTGGAATTCATCAATGAAATCTTGAAATTCTGAAAGTGCTGAACCATCTTTGTCATTTTTAATTGCTTTACCAACAGCAGCGATAGCATCTTTGTAAGCATTTTTATACTTCTCGTCAGATGATCCCGATAAAGACATTTTATACAAGCCTTTTCCTAACCAAATAAATGGAATTGGATCTTTTTTTAGCTCATCTTTCAATGTGTAATTTTCAGCTACTTTTATCAATTTTTCGTAGTTAGCATCAGCATAAAGAATTTTTAAATCATCATAATCCGGTGCTTGTGCTTTTGCCGTAAATACGCTTAGCAACAAAATGAATATCCCAATTATCTTTTTCATATTTATCGTTTTTGTTTTTAGCCTGTTTCAATAACTATGCCGAATGTAATAAACTATTTCATTAAGCGCAATTCAAATCTATAAATTGTTGATTATTCCACACTTTTAATTAATAAATTCAAAATCTCTTGAGCTGCTTTTGAGATTTTTGTTCCTGGACCAAATACGCCAAAAACGCCTGCTTTATATAGGAAATCATAATCTTGCTGAGGAATTACACCACCGGCAATTACCATAATATCTTCTCTTCCAAGCTTTTTCAATTCTTCAATTACTTGAGGAACTAAGGTTTTATGTCCCGCTGCCAACGATGAAACGCCCAAAATATGAACGTCATTTTCAACTGCTTGTTTAGCAGCTTCTGATGGTGTTTGGAACAATGGTCCAATGTCAACATCAAAGCCAATATCGGCAAATGAAGACGAGATAACTTTAGCGCCACGATCATGCCCGTCTTGTCCCATTTTAGCAATCATTATACGTGGACGACGTCCTTCCAACTTACTAAATTTCTCTGTTAGCTCTTTTGCAAGAATAAAATCTTTGTCTTCCATAGCTTCATGCGAATAAACTCCACTGATTGAACGAATTGTAGCCTGATACCTTCCAAAAGCGCGTTCCATCGCGTCTGATATTTCACCTAAAGAAGCTCTCTTTCTTGCACAACGAATAGCAATTTCAAGTAAATTCCCTGATTTGTTTTTTGCTGCTTGTTCTAATTCGTCTAATAAAACTTTTACTTCTTGCTCATTTCGATTTGCACGAAGTTCTTTTAATCGATTGATTTGTGCATCGCGCACTTTGGTGTTATCAACCTCTAAAATATCTATTTTATTTTCACCATCATCTTCATTTTGATAACGGTTCACCCCAACAATTACATCTTTTCCCGAGTCAATACGTGCTTGTTTTCTTGCCGCAGCTTCTTCAATGCGCATTTTTGGTAGTCCAGTTTCAATCGCTTTTGCCATTCCACCAAGTTCTTCCACTTCCTCGATTAATTTCCACGCTTCCGTGACTAATTCCTCGGTAAGCTTTTCAATGTAATAACTTCCACCCATTGGATCAATGAATGAAGTAATTCCTGTTTCAGCTTGTAAATAAATTTGTGTGTTACGGGCAATTCTTGCTGAAAAATCGGTTGGTAATGCAATGGCTTCATCAAGTGCATTTGTATGTAAAGACTGAGTTCCTCCTAATGCTGCACCCAATGCTTCAATACATGTGCGAGCAACGTTATTAAATGGATCTTGTTCGGTTAAACTCCAACCAGAAGTTTGGCAATGTGTACGTAAAGCCAATGATTTAGTGTTTTTTGGGTTGAATTGATTCACCAATTTTGACCAGATAAGTCTTCCAGCGCGCATTTTGGCAATTTCCATATGATGATTCATTCCAATCGCCCAAAAGAAACTTAGTCGTGGAGCAAATTCATCAACGTTCATTCCAGCAGCGATACCGGCACGTAAATATTCCAAACCATCGGCTAAGGTATAAGCTAATTCAATTGCCGCCGTTGCTCCCGCTTCCTGCATATGATATCCAGAAATCGAAATGGAATTAAATTTCGGCATATTCTTCGATGTGTAATCGAATATATCTGAAATGATACGCATCGACGGAAGTGGCGGGTAAATGTAGGTGTTGCGTACCATGAACTCCTTCAAAATGTCGTTTTGAATTGTCCCAGATAACTTATCTTGCGAAACGCCTTGTTCTTCTGCAGCAACAATGTAAAATGCCATAATTGGAATTACAGCGCCGTTCATTGTCATCGAAACCGACATTTCATCCAAAGGAATTTGATCGAACAAAATTTTCATATCCAAAATCGAATCGATGGCAACACCGGCCTTTCCAACGTCACCCACAACACGTTCATGATCTGAATCGTAACCGCGATGTGTAGCTAAATCGAATGCAACTGAAAGTCCTTTTTGACCAGCAGCTAGATTACGTCTGTAAAATGCATTTGATTCTTCAGCTGTTGAAAAACCTGCGTATTGACGAATTGTCCAAGGTCGAATCGCATACATTGAGGAATAAGGTCCACGCAAAAATGGAGCAATCCCTGAAACGTAACCAATGTGTTCAGTGTTGGCAATGTCTTTTGCTTGATAAAAGTTCTTTAAAACGATTTTTTCTGCCGTTTCAAATGAAGCTTCTGAGGTTGATTCTGAAATCGTTGTTTGATCAGAATAAGGTATTTCACTAAAGTTTATTCGTTTCATAGTACAGCGATTAATTCAGTTTCAAAATGAATAGTTTCTGTGCCAAATGCAGATTTTTTAGCGATAAACGTGTTGGTTTTCACTTCTTGTGGATTCGGAAATTTATTTACTCCTATTATAATGTTGGAAGTTGATTGAATTTCTTCTAAACGAAGTTTGGCCTTCTCTTTTAGTTGTCCAATGAACGGTTCTTTCATTTCCGTTAATCCACCAGTGCGTTCAATATCTTGGAATAATTTCCAGCTTTTTTGTGCGATTTTAGACGTTAAGTCTTCAATGGCATAACTTCCTCCAAGTGGATCAATTACTTGATTGAAATAGCTTTCTTCTTTTAGAATTAGCGATATGTTCAAAGCCATGCGTTCAGATAAATTACTACTTCCATTACTTGAAGAAGCATCATAAGGATGAACTAGAATTGCATCAACTCCTCCAGAAGCCGCAGCCATTGTTTCAGTTGTTTGGCGCAATAGATTCGTGTAAGGATCTTTCAATGATTTATTGATAAAACCAATTTGCGCAGTGACAACACAATTGTATGAACAGTTATGATTTGGTTGGTATGCTTTAATAATTGAAGCCCAATTTTGCTTTAAGGCTCGTACTTTGGAAATTTCGAAAAAGTAGTTACTTCCGATTCCTACAGTGAAATGTATACACGCTGCAGCTTGGTCTATAGACAATCCATTTTCCATAAGCAACGACAAAGTATCATGTCCTTGACTTAAACAATAGGCTATTTCTTGCCAAGTTGTAGCTCCAGCTTGTTGAATCGCAAAACCATTGACTTGAATCGCAAAACGTTGGTTTTCTTTCAATTCGGAAACTAAATCTGTAAATAAATTTGCCTCTTGAGTTACATCGAATGAATCTTGGCAAAATGAAATTGTCGCTGGAATTGAATTATTAAAAAATGCTTTTAAGCCTTTTAATTGATTGGAATTAACAAGTTTAATGTGCGTTTTAATGTATTCAAACTGAATTTCATTGAATAAAATTTCGAAATTGATTTCCTGCTTCGAAGTCAATTCGAAAACCAGTAAATCACAGCCTTTCATTAAAACCTCCAAAGCTTTTGCATTGGATTCTTTTTCAGAAATTACTTCAATTGCAAATCCGTTCGACCAGTTATTCGAGTTCGTATTTAGACCTCTTGTAAATGGAAATTGTCCGGGTGTTTGATGTAAGAAATCAGCGCTTTCCTGATGTTGAAAGGTTGTGTATTCAATTTCTTCAATTTTATCATTTCTTAAAAGCACTGAAAAGTCTTCACCTTTCAAATCTTTTTTAAGTTGAACAATCCAATCTTCAAGTGAGCTGGATTGAAATTCATTTTTGAGTCCTATCATTCGTCTCTTGTTTATTTAAAATATAAACGTATGTTGCTAAAATGGTTGTTAATACAGGTGCGGCAATGATACCTAAATTGGGTAAAATGCTTAAAAATGAAAAAGTGAAGGAACCTACAAAAAAGCTACCTATCGCATACAAAAGAAGGAAAAACGCTCCTGTTAATGAAACCAAAAGCATATTAGAAAAAGCGTATCGTAGGCTACCAAAAACACCAATTTCATCTCTTTCAAGACTATAATCAAAAAAGGCAAAGCCATAAAAGAAAGCAGAGATGATGAAATAAACCACTTTGTCTAAAAATCCAAGTCCTAAAATCGAAGAAACAATGAAATAAATAAAAAAGAAAAATAATTGTAAGGCAATAGCAATGAGAACGATAAATATCATGCGAATCAAATCACTGATTAAACGTTCTAAATCAAATTTGTTCTTATTTCCTGTTAAATCAAAAGCGACTTTTTCAGAAAGTAATGTATTGAAAGGAGATAAAAGTGTGAGTACAAAAAAGATAAACAGTTGAGTTACGATAAATTTGATAATTCCAAATGCTCCGCCCAAAATCCAACCGATAAACGCACCGATAAAAGGAATATCATCTAAGAAAGAAACCGAAGATTCAATTGTACCTAAAAAAATGAATGCTTGCCAAAACAAAATAGCGACAACAATTCCTGGGATAAAAAACTGCAGATATTTTCCCTTACCAAGATCTTGAAACGTCTTAGTTAAACCAATTATATGCAATTGTACTGCCTTCATTTGTCTTGTACGAAGTTAGTAAAAGATTAAATAAAAAATTTAAGGAACATGAAAGAAATAACAGAGAATGCAAAAACTCCAAGAATCAAAATTGTAATCGAAGTATAGCCCTGTCTTCTGAAGTAAATGTAATTAAGTAATCCTAAGAATATTCCGATTGAAAATGAGTAAATTAAAAGCATAAAATAGTTTGTGGCATATTATTTGAATAGTGAAAATTAATCAAAAATCAAAAGATATGAAACCTGTTAAAAATCTATTTTTGTTGTTAGTTTTAGTTTTTGCAACAACATCAAGTTTTGCTCAAGAAGTAAAACCAGAAAAATATAAGTCAGCAGCTTATAAACATTCAAACAAACGAATTGAAGGTATTCAAGCGCGAAAAAAACACAATAATGTAAAATCGGAATTGCACAAGGAGAAAATTAAACCTTCTGCTGCTGGTTCAAAATATTAAAAGAATAAAAAAAGAGGCGAAAGCCTCTTTTTTTATTTTATGATTCCAAATTGTTCAAAGTGATGAGATAAGTGTTTCGCATGCAATTTACACCATTGCTCATAATTCAATTGTCCATAATATGGATGCAGTTCAGTTCTTGTTGAGTCTTCAGAATAATGCTCTTCGAAATCAATCCATTCTAATAAAAACTCATCAATTGCCAATTCAATTTCCTCATTTCTTAAATCTGTTGATTTTTTAGCAAATGAAACTTCAATGTTCCGTGCCATCGGTTTGTCAGAATCAAGAAAACCAATCATTTTCTCTATCTTATCTTCAGGCACCACCAAAGGGAATTTAACTTTTCCAGAAGCTATTTTAATGGTATCTGTTAAATGCTCAACCATTCGTTGTGCTGACATTTCTCCCCAAAGTGGTTTGCTATCTGCAGTTAAAGTATCAAGCTTCTGAATAATTTCAGAAATATCTAAATCTCTATAGTCCATCTTATTTTTTACCAATTAAAATATTTAAACTCTTTGGTACAACTTGAATGTTTAATTCATTTCTCACATCAAATGGTTCCCCATCATAATGTGCAATGTTTTGTGACAACTGAATGCGTGCTTTTTGAAATGAAATAACTTCTGAAAATTTTGACTTATGCGAAGTGCGTTTGAAAAAACGATAAACAACTGCTGGAGCCGACCAAACTGAAAAGGGTTTCAAAATACATAACTCAATTTTCCCATCCGTAACATCTGAAGTAGGGGATACCACAAAACCATTACCAAACTCTGATGCATTAGCGATTGTACAAAGCACAACTGGCATACTTTTGATTTCGCCATTTAAATCAACAGAAACGTTAATTGGATTGTAGCGCATGAATTCTTTCATGACTAATTTCACGTAACTCCAAAAGCCACGTTTGTGGTAGTTATCGAATTTTTTAGCAATAACTGCATCAAAACCATATCCACCGATACCCAGAAAAGGTTTGTCGTTGACCAGCACTGTATCCATTCGGATAGTATCATCATTGTTGATGCATTCAATCGCTTTCGCAATGTTGATTGGAATATCTAGATGTCTAGCTAATCCATTTCCAGATCCACATGGGATAATCGCTAATTTTGTTTGAGTTCCAATAAGAGAGGTTCCAACTTCGTGAACACTTCCATCACCGCCAACAGCACATACAATATCGATTCCTTCTAATGAAGCTTCATAAGCAATTTTTTTGGCATGCTTTTTATATTCAGTAATTGCGATGTCATATTCGAACTTACTGTGGTCTAAGTGCTCCTCAATGATCTGAGGTAAATCACCTTTCTTTCCGACGCCGGAAATTGGGTTGATAATAAATCGGATCTTTTGTTTCATTCAACTACAGTTTTGTTATGAATCAAGTCACGATTGTAGCGTTGAATTATCGCTTTTAAACGTCTTTCCACCGCTTTACTTTCTACTCTATAGTACGAAAGTGAGTCGTTCGTGTGCTCTTTTCGAATGGTGAAATCAAGCAAATTTCGTGCCTTTTCATTCGAAAAAGTGTACATGTGGTGGTTTTTGAAGTAATAATAAGACCCTTCAATGTATGTAAATGCCTCTCTGTCAGATTTTTGGTAGTATGATTTACCGTATGAATAAAATTTCGTTTTAATGTTTAAAAGGTCCAAAATTGTTGGCATAATATCCATTTGTTGAAAGATTTCAGGGTCGCGTTTGGCAATAATCTTTTTTCCAGGGTGATAGAATACGATTGGTATTTGATACATGAATCTTCGCTGACTATAAATTTTATCTTCTGTCGCTGGTGTATGATCCGCAACCAATACAAATATTGTATTGTCATACCACGGCTGTTTGCGGGCTTCCTCGAAAAAACGTCTCAAGGCATAATCACCATAACTGATTGAGGCACAAATCGGGTGAGGACCTTTTTTGACTTTATTCCGCATGTGAGGGGGAACGTAGTATGGGTGATGAGAAGAAAGTGTAAACAATGTCCCAAAAAATGGTTGTTTTAGTTCACTTAATTTCTTCGCTGTCCATGGATTAAAATACTCATCTAATATTCCCCATGTTTTATCAAAATGAGCATCATTGTTATACTCGTAACGTCCGAAGTAATGATCAAATCCGGCTTGGGCAGCAAATCCATCAAAACGCATTGAACCGTTTGTTGCTCCATGGTAAAAGCCAGTTTCATAACCGTGCTTTTTCAAAATAGTTGCTAATGATTCGATTTTGTTGTTTCCGTAGGGTGATGAAATATATGGATTGTCCATTAAACTAGGAATCGAAGCTACAATTGCGGGAACAGCTTCAATGGATTTTTTACCATTTGCAAAACCATGTTCAAATGTCAATGATTGACCGATTAACGAATCAAAAAATGGTGTGTAACTAACTCCGTGATTGAATGCGCCAACATATTCATTTCCAAAACTTTCGAGCATAATGATAACCACATTTGTTCCGTCTGGAAGAATATGCTGCGGTTGACTCACTTGAATTGGGTTGAAAATAGCTTTCTCTTCTTGTTCACTAAAGTAATGTTTGATTTCCAAGCGTTCTTTACCATAGGATTTAAGCATGGTAAAAGGCGTATTCAAAACAAACGCAGAATTCTCAGGATTAGTATATTGCGATGCCTCCATAATTCCTATTGGTTTTAATTGAAAACCTCCTCGAGCTACAATAACAAAAAGTGGAACAATCAAAAGGAAATTGAATGCAATCACTTTTAGGGAAAAAGATGCTGTGGATTTAAATCGTTTCGTTTTACGATACAACCATTCTGAAAGAATTAGAAATACAATTAGAAAGATAATTAAGATCCAAAAATCCTTAATGAAAGTTGTTGCTAGTTGGGCAAAATCACTACCGGCTCCTAAAATGGCAAAAAGGTCAAACGTACTGCGTTTACTAGTGTATTTAAAATATTCTATATCCATTAAATTCATTGCCACCATTAAGGTATTTACCACATGAAAATAGAATTTCAAAAACAGTTCTTTGAACCAATCTGCTTTTTGATTCAACGGAATTAAAGAGATAAGTATAAATGGAGAAAAGTAAAGTGAAATCGTGATGCAGTCAAACCATGCAGCAACAATGAAATCAAAAAATCCAACACTGCTGAAGCTGTCTAGATTAAAGATGTAGAAAAGGATACGAGCAAAAGTCATCATTGCGAAGACGATTGATAATCGCACTAACAACAACTTTAAACTAGATAAAACGTTCGAATTTTGTCTCATAGAATGATTCAAAATTAAGCAATATTCCGCTTAAGTTTGTACATTGCGCATTACATTAACAAAAATTCAAGGTTATGAAACAGGTGATTTCGTTTCTGCTTTTAACTTTTTTGGTGTTTACTACTACAGCTCAAAGTGATGGGGCGTTTGTGATTTACAATTCAAAAGGGAAAAAAGTAAGTTATAAAAAATTGCAAAAAGCATTGTCGGAAAAGGAATATGTGTTTTTTGGTGAGCATCACGATAATCCTATTTCGCATTGGTTGGAATTGGAAGTATTAAAGGAACTAAATACGATTTACAGTTCTAATCTTCAAGTTGCTTTTGAAATGTTTGAACAAGATCAACAAACATTATTGAGTGATTATGTTTCTGGTGTGATAACTGAGAAAAATTTTCAAGATTCTTGTCGTTTGTGGCCAAATTATAAAACAGATTACAAGCCATTGATTCAATTTTCCAAAGAGAATAAATTGTTTTGTCTAGCTTCAAATGTCCCAAGACGAGATGCGAATATTTTATTTAAATATGGTCGACCAGCTTTGGATTCTTTAAGTAGCGTCGAGAAAACGTACATGGCTCCTTTGGATTTTAAAATTGACACATCGCTGAGTCAGTATTCTGCCCTAGCGAGCATGGAACAACACATGGTTGGGAGTCATTTAATGGAAGCACAGGCGTTTAAAGATGCAACAATGTCCTATTTCATTTTAAAAAATAAGAAGCCGAATAATGTTGTCTATCATGTGAATGGTTCGTATCACTCAGACTTCTATCAAGGAATTGTTTGGTACATTCAACAAGCACAACCCGATGCTCCAATATTAACTATCTCGACGGTTACACAAGAGGATATTGGTAAGTTGGATGAAGAGAATTTAGGAAAAGCAGATTTTATTATTTGTGTATCAGAAAGTTTGACGAAAACGCATTAATACTTGATATAGGTATAAAAAAAACGCTCAGCAAAATTAATGCTGAGCGTTTTTTATGATGAAAAGATTAATGTTTGTCTTCATCAGAACACAAACCTACAATTGTATGAAACACATCGTGCAATGCAGATAGTGAAGTTTTAATTTCTTCATCTGTTGCACCAGCGGTGATTTGAGCTTGTAATTTTTTACTGTCCTTAGCCAATTTAGCACACGCTTTTTTTACTTTTTTATTGTTGAATTCAGCTGGAATTGGATTTGTAGCCAAGGCCTTAGCTTTTTCAACCATTTCACCAATGCGTGTTTTGATAGGTTCGTAATTACCTTCTTCAACTGGATGGAATGTTTGTGACATCACCTTGTGAAATTCTTTTAATTGTGGCCAAGCATCAAATTTAGATTGTGCTGAAGCACTTGTCGTCATGGCTGCTATAAGCATGAAACAAATTGATAATGTAGCGATTTTAAGTGTTTTCATTTCTTTATTTTTTACAAAAGTACTTACTCATAATTATTGAAAAATGACCTATATCATGAAAAGAGAAAGGAAGCAGACTTATTTAACTTGATCCGCTTTTTGTCTCGCGGTAACCATAATTTGATCCGCTTTTTTATCCGCTTCATTTTCCAATTTCTGCGCTTTTTCTTCTGCTTCTTTTTTCAATTTTTTACCTGCAACTTCAGCGCCTTTTTGTTTTAAAGGATTCGAACCTGCTTGTTTCATTAATTCAGCAGCTTCTTTGTCTGCTTGAGCACGAATGGCATCCGCAGCTTTTTTAGCATCTGCTTTCACTTTGTCTGCTTGTTTTTGAGCATCAGCTAAAATCTCTTGCTTTTTAGCGTTAAGGTCTTCTTTTACTTCATTCACTTTCTGATCAATCACCGCTTTAACCGTGTCTTTTACGGCGTCTTTCACGTTGTTAATCATATTGTCCTTCAAGTTGCCGGTTGCTGCCAATAAAGCTTCTTTAAAGTTATTGGTGATTTTTGGATTCATTACAGTTCCACCCATTCCAACTTTAACTGGAATAACATCTGGAATTGTTTTTACATCCAATTTAGGAGCAAGCGAGTTGACTTTTGCAATTGCTTGTTCAACGGTTTTAATCATTGCCGCTGGAATTTCCTCTTTTGGAATCATCATTTTGATATCATAATCAATTGCTTGTTCGAAAGATGTTGTTCCTGAAATGTTGGTTTTGATTTTACCCATGTTTACATCAAACGGTTTCACGGTTACTTTTCCATCAGCAAATGAGAATTTAGCTTTAACATCTTTCACAGTTTGGTTAGAAAGTTTTTTGATGTTTAACTCATCAGCCATTTTCTCCATTGGTTTAAACCCTGAAATAGTTAAGCTATTTGTCGTGAAATCTCCTAATCCCGTTAAACTTGAGTAAATCGGTTCAAGGTTCGCTGTTAAGAATGATTTCATTTCCAAATTAGAAGAGATTTTACCTTTTGCATATTTTGCAATAGGTGCTAATTTTCCAACAGTCACGAAATTTGTAGCCAATTCATGAATATCAATTTCTTTCAAATCATACGCAAAATCGATTTTAGGTTTTGCGTGGTCTTTTGTGTCATAACTTCCTTTTAAACCAACTGTTCCACCCATTGTGTTCATTGTTAAGTTTTCTAGTGAAGCGACTTCATCTTTCATTTTTACTGCACCTTTCACGTTTTTAATGTTCATTCCGTTGTAGCGCAAATTTGCAATGTTGGTATTTAACATGAAATCAATATTATCAGGAATCAACGTTGGTTCTGTGCTGGTAGGAGCAGGTTCCGCAGTTTCTGCTGGTGCTGTTTCAGATGCTGGAACCAAATTCATCAATTGATCTAAATCTAAGTTGCTAGAGTTAAATGTAAAGTTACCTTTCAACAGCTCATCACGGAACATGTAGCCCATGTAGTTGTCAATCGAACCATTCATCTCGAAATCAGATTTTCCTGTTGTTGCTTCTAATTTTTCAAGTGAAAGATTTTTAGGAGAAAAACGCAAAATCATATCAGCAATTGAAACTTTATCATTCAAATCTTTTGTAGCGTAAACCATGTCCATAACTTCAACCGTTCCAGCAGCTTTAAACGCTTCGTAATCACCGCGGTCTAAAGCACTCATACGACCATTGATATCCACATCAGCCTTCAATTTACCGTTGTATGATTCTCCTTCCGCCATTGGCATCACTTTTTTCAAGGTAGCCAAATTCACGTTCGCTTTGATTTTAGAAATCAGCAATGGATCTGTTTCAGGATTGCGCATTTTCAAGTTTGCATCAATTGTATTTCCAGCAAAATCAGCGTGGAATTTATCCACATCAATTGTCATTAAATCGGTATTTGATCCACCTTTAAATTTAGATCCCGCTTTGACAATAATATTGTTGATTTTTCCGGGAAGATCAGGATAAGAAATTGAAGCATTGTCAACGTTAAGTTTTAAGTCCCAACCTGGCATGTTTTTATCATCCATGCGACCTTTTACTTCACCACCCATTTCTAAATTTCCTTTGGTTACCATTTTCTCATAACCTGATTGATAGAACGCTGGAATCAGTGATAAAAAGTCTTTGAAAGTTGCTTTTGATGCATTCAATTTCAAATCCATGTTATCATAACCTTCTAACATTTCGTAAAAACCATCAACTTTAAACGTCAAGGCATTCAGTTTAAATTCGTTTTCTTTCAATGTGAATTTTGACGATTTTTCGGTGAACTCCATCAAAATATTTGCGATAACATCTGTTTTTACTTCAGTCAAATAAGAAACGCCATCCATGTCAAATGTCATGTGGTCCATGGTTGTAGTTGTGGCAAAATCAACAATATCAGCAGTTAAGTCTCCTGTTCCAGAGTGATTCAAATTTTTTATCTCCATGAACATATCTGAAGATTGGTCATCATATTTTACATTGGCTTTTGTGATACTGTATTCTTTCAATGACAATTTGAAATTCGAAGGTTCTTCTTTTTGTTGAGGCGTTTTAACTGAATCTGGCTTCACAATATCGTAATTTGCAGTTCCATCAGCTAAAATGCGTACATCAAACGTTGGTTCTTCCATATGGATTTCGTCAATTTCAACTTGATCACCTGAAATCACACTCCACAACCCTACATGAGCAGTGAATTGTTTAATATTCGCTAATTCAACTCCTTTGAATTTTCCAACTCCTTCGAGTTTTGTGTCATTCAATTGAATGGTCATGTTTGGAAAAGTACTTAGAAAGGTTAAATCAAAATCGCCCATCGAAAGTTTGGCATTCAATGACGTGTTCACTTCATCAATCACCATTTCTTTTATTTCATCCTTAAAAATAATTGGAATTGTAACCACGATTATAATCAATGTAAGTAAACTGATCGAAGTCCATTTGATGATTCTTCTCAAAAGGCTTTTTTTCTTTTTTTCTTTGGATTTCATGTTCTTCAGGTGTTCTAATTTTACGATATTTGCTTTATTCGATTTTTTCGAATGGTAAATTTAACGAAAATATGAAGTCATTTATTCTATTATTTGCTCTTTTGTTTTGCAGAAGTTTTGCTTTTTCTCAAATTTTAATAGGTGAGCCTCAACCAGATGCTAAATCGGAAACCAAGAAAAAGGAAAAAAAGAGTGTTTCGGACTCAACAAAAGTGAAAAAAGAACCGTCTGGAACTTCTGTTTATTTTGTTGCTAATTGGTCAGCAACGAACCGCAGTTTAACAGAAAATGGCGATTTGTTTGGTGAACCACTTGGAGAAAGAACAAATGAAATTGGTTTAAACACATGGTCATTCGGTTTGGGGTTTCAAAATGAGATTGCAAAACATGTTATGTGGGACGGTGGAATTAGTTTTTTGAGAAATGGTGAATCCTACTCATTTGTAGGAACCGACACGGCATATTCGTACCAGACGACTTATAGTTACATTTCCATGCCATTGAGAGTGAATTATGTTATTGGAAAAGATTTTAAATTTTATGCTGGTGGTGGATTAATTCCTCAAATGTTTTTGGGATACAAGCAAGAGCGTCAGTGGACACGAGCGGATAATTCCGATGAATCTGAAACTGTAAATTTAAAAAGTGGTTACAATCCGTTTGTGATAAGTGCAGTTCTAAATGTTGGAATGATGATGAATTTTAACAATGGTTGGTCATTACTTGTATCACCAGAAGCGCGTTTCCAATTGAATTCAAGTTATATGAGTCAAGATGCTTATATTCACAAAGGAATAGCATACGGAGTGACGTTTGGTTTAGTAAGACATTTATAAGATGAGAGTTTCAGAAATCACATATTATTTAGAGTCACTAGCGCCTCGTTCAAGCCAAGAATCCTATGATAACTGTGGATTACTCGTTGGTGATCGAAATGCAGTTGTTAAAGCAGCATTGATCAGTTTGGATTGCACAGAAGATGTTGTGGCAGATGCTGTTGCAAAAGGTTGTAATTTAATCATTGCACATCATCCTGTGATTTTCAAAGGATTGAAATCGTTGACGGGTGCAAATTACATTGAACGAACAATTTTAGCATGCATCAAAAATGACATTGCCTTGTATGCAATTCATACCAATTTAGATAATTATTCGAAAGGAGTGAATTATGAAATTGGACAACGAATTGGTTTGAAAAATTTGCGTGTTCTTCAACCCAAAAGTAATGTTTTGGCGAAGTTGGCTGTTTTCACACCTCAATCGTGTTTGGATCAAGTGCGTGAAGCCGCATTTCAAGCAGGAGCTGGGTCAATTGGGAATTATTCTGAATGTCATTTTGAAACGAAAGGAACAGGAACGTTTAAACCAAACGAACACGCAACTCCTTTTGATGGAGAAAATGGAATAAGAAGCCAAGTTGAAGAAGTTAAGTTGGAGTTTCTTGTAAGCACACATTTGGTGAATTCAGTTCTGTCGGCTGTTAAACAAGCTCATTCATATGAAGAGGTTGCGTATGATTTAATTCCTTTATTGAATGAAAATCAAACCGAAGGAAGCGGAATGATTGGTGATTTGGAAACGGAAATGGACGAAATTTCATTTTTGAATCATTTAAAGTCAACTTTTCAATGTGGAGCAATTCGTCACACAAATTTATTGAACAAAAAAATAAAAACGGTTGCATTTTGTGGCGGATCTGGAAGTTTTCTACTTTCGACTGCAATGTGCCAAAAAGCGGATGTTTACATCACAGGCGATTTCAAATATCACGAGTTTTTCGATGCTGAAAATCAAATTTTGATTGCCGATATTGGTCATTATGAAAGCGAACAATTCACATCAAATTTAATTGCTGACATTTTGAAGAAAAAATTTACTACCTTTGCCGTTCATTTAACGGGAATTAATACGAATCCTATAAATTATTTTTAGCACATGGCAGCAACTGCGGTTAAAAAAGAAACATCTGTGGCGGACAAATTAGACGCCCTTTATGAATTACAAAGAATTGATTCTGAAATCGATAGAATACGCACTATTCGTGGTGAGTTACCTCTTGAGGTTCAAGATTTAGAGGATGAGTTGGAAGGCTTAGAAACTCGTATCAATAAGATTCAAGAAGAAATTAAAGATCTTGAGACAGAAGTATTAGAGCGCAAAAATGCAACGAAAGATGCAGAAACTGCGATCGCTAAATATAAGGATCAACAAAATAACGTACGTAACAATCGTGAATACGAATCGTTGTCGAAAGAAATTGAGTTCCAAGAATTGGAAATTAAATTGCACGACAAAAAGAGTAAAGAAGCGAAGATTAAGGTTGCGAACAAAAAAGAAATTTTAGACGAAGCGAAAGAGCGTTTTGAATTCCGTAAAGGTGATTTGAAAACGAAACAAGCTGAGTTGGATGAAATCGTTTCTGAAACACAAAAAGACGAAGATGCTTTGGTGAAAAAATCAGAAGATGCGAAATCTAAAATTGACGATCGTTTGGTATTTGCTTACAATCGTTTGAGAGAAAACGCGAAAAATGGTTTAGCTGTTGTTCCAGTTGACCGTGATTCTTGTGGAGGATGTTTCAACAAAATTCCACCTCAACGTCAATTAGATATCCAATCTAAAAAGAAAGTTTTAGTGTGTGAGCACTGTGGACGTATCTTGGTTCCAACTGAGGAAGCAGAAGCATAAGCACGCTGCGGATTTGTTCCGCACGAAATAAGTTTGTAGGGCGGAAAATATTCCGCCCTATTTTTTTACATTTAAGGTATGAAGTTTAGCGATTATAAAATTTCTCCGTTGATTAAACAACAATTGGAAGTAATGGGTTTCAATAAGCCCACAGATATCCAATTCAAAGCAATTAAGCATATTCTCGAAGGAGAAGATGTGATGGCTGTTGCGCAAACGGGAACAGGAAAAACAGCTGCATTTGCAATTCCAGTAGTTGACAAACTAGAATCACGCAATCGAAAAGGATACAAAGGTGTTCGTTGCTTGGTAATGGTTCCAACGCGCGAATTAGCGAAACAAATAGCAGGAGTTTTTCAGGAAATTGCTAAACGTACTTCTGTCAAAACCTTTGGTTTATTTGGGGGAGTTGAACAAGAACAACAAATCCGTACTTTGAATAATGGAATCGATGTCTTGGTTACAACGCCAGGACGTATGTTCGATTTGATTTCTCAAGGACATTTAGATATTTCGAAATTGGAGTTTTTGGTGTTAGATGAAGCCGATTTGATGCTTGACTTAGGATTCATGAAAGATATTCAAGATGTCATCAAACACATTCCAAATAAACGCCAAACCTTATTTTTCACTGCAACGATTTCCAAGAAAATTAAAACCTTGGCATACTCAGTTGTACGCGATGCGATTCGAATTCAAATTTCGCCTAAAAATCCTGTTGCAAAAAACATTGATCATGCCGTTGCCTTCGTGGAAATGGATGATAAACGCTTTTTCTTAGAAAACATTCTAAAAGAATACGAGGACAAAATGTTCATTGTGTTTGCGCGCACCAAAGTACGTGTTGAGCGAATTGTTGCTGCAATGGAACGCGTAAATGTGAAAACGGAAGCAATGCACGGTGGAATAGATCAAAAAGATCGTTTTGCCATTTTTGAACGTTTCCGTTCTGGTGAAAACAATGTGTTGATTACAACCGATGTTGCAGCACGTGGAATCGATATCCCGACAATGGACTACGTAATCAATTACGATTTACCAGATGATGCTGAGAATTATGTTCACCGTTGTGGCCGAACAGGTCGTGGAAACAAACGTGGACAAGCATTATCGTTTTGCAGTGAATCTGAAATGGAATTGCTAACTGCCATTGAAGAATACACAGGTGAAGAAATCGAGCGCTATGAAATCCATAAAGATGATTACATGGATATTTTGAACGATAGTGACGATGGATCGAACAATTGGAAAAAGTTAATTGATCTTACGAATAAAGAAGATGGAACCGAAGACGAATGGTAAATTCTACCGTTCAAAGCGATATTCTTTCAATACTTTAATTCCAAACAATCCATTTTCAAAGGTGAAATGGATATTTCCTTTATCCATTAAATTCGAATGATTCGAAAACGAACGCAACGAAGTATAGTCCTTGTAAGCATTGCGTTCCAATTCAATTAAACCTGTTTTTCGCAAAATGTATCGATCACCATGCTTGGAATACTGTTCTGTCGATTGAAAAGCATATTTCTCATTGATTGGTTCGCTTGAAAACACAAAGTTCATCACAAGAAATAAACTGACAATCGTTGGGAAAAAGCTTAATCCATGAAAATAGAGTAGGGAAGAATGAAGTGATCTTTTTTGTCGAAGGTTTTGAACAGCGCCGAATCCAACTCCAATAATTCCAAATAGAAAATAAAGCGCAATCAGCGTGTTTAATGGAATCAAGGTGTAAAGTCCGATGGTGATAAAAATGTAGGTGTTTAAAGCGAATAACAGAATTCCAATTCCCAATCTAGTTTTTAGGACAAACAGACTTGCTTCTGCAAATTGTCGCCAATTTAATTTATCCAAATTTCGAACGGCGCTCGTCGTGAAAAGAATCATCAATACGTTTTCAATTAAGGCCATTGATAAGCCAATCCATGCATAATGATACGCCAAGACGATTGGTAGAATGAATAAATTGAATAAGGTAAATAAAAAGATGAGGTGTGTGAAAAAGGATTCGATAAGCGTATCTGAACGAAAGTGCTCAGAATTCATGTAAGCTTGAAAACTCATGCGCGCTTGCTCTTTGACTTTTTTGCGCACATTTTCTTTCACTGTTTTCTCCCAGTTGTCATAAGAATTGACAATAGTAGATTCATCAGAACCGAACTGCTTATTTTCTTTTAGAAAAGAGGAGAGAAAATCGAAAGCTTCATTCAGTTCGAGAAAATCGCTGTGAGCAGTTAGCGATGGATTTCTGTCAGGATGTATCTTCTTTGCTTTATTGCGAAAGGCTTTTTTTAGTTCATCAAGCGAAGCCGTTTTGGGAATTCCAAGCAGGCTGAAATAGTGTTCTATTTGCTTGATGTTGGTGTTCATTTATTGATTTCTAAAAATTTAAATATTTAGAAGAAGCACACTATTCCTACAAAATATTCACCTCACGCTCCAGCGTCACGCCAAACTTTTCTTCAATTGAAGCGATGATTTCACCCGACAAATCCCAAATTTGTTGACCTGTTGCACCACCGTAATTCACCAAGACCAAAGCTTGTAATTTGTGAACGCCATAATTATCCAAAGTTTTACCTTTCCAACCTGCTTGTTCGATTAACCAACCAGCAGCTAATTTTCGTTTTCCAGGTTCAGCTGGGTAGTTCGGTGCGTCCGGATGATTGACCAAAATAGCATCAACAACTGCCTGGTCGACAACTGGATTTTTGAAAAAACTTCCAGCGTTACCAATTTCTTTTGGATTTGGTAATTTCGAAGAACGAATGGCGATTACAGCGTTACTTATATCTTTAATTGTTGGGTTTGCAATTCCCATTTTTGTTAGTTCACTTTCAATGGCGCCGTAACTTGTATTTAAATTCGGATTTTTCGACAATTTAAATGAAACCGAAACAATCACATATTGCCCTTTGAATTTGCGTTTGAAAACACTTTCTCGGTAACCAAATTCGCAACTTTTTGCGTCGAACGAATGAATTTCACCAGTTGCGATGTGATACGCTTCCAATGAATGGAACACATCTTTAATTTCAACACCGTAAGCACCAATATTTTGCATTGGACTAGCGCCGACACTTCCAGGAATCAAACTCAAGTTTTCTAAACCAGCATAGCCCAAATCGATACATTTCAAAACGAATTCATGCCAAACCTCTCCAGCACCTGATTTTACGATGACGTTCTCAGCTGTTTCTTCGATAACCTCAAATCCTTTGATTTCATTGCGCAACACCAAACCATTGAAGTCTTTTGTAAACAAGACATTGCTTCCGCCTCCAAGAATCAATAATTCTTCGTTTGGAAATTGTGCAAGTGAGTTTTGTAATTCCTCAACATTCGAAAAAGTCGAAAAATGGCTCGCATTCACCGCAATACCAAAAGTATTGAACGGCTTGAGATTTTGGTTTTGTGAAATCATAGGGTAAAAATAGAAAAAGTAGTTTAGTTATATTCATTTCTTCCTTTAAGTTGAGAAAAATGATATATTTGGTTTTATTCTGAATCACAAAACTTTTATCACTAATTCTAATCATGAAAAAGCTTTTTTTGACATTTTCGATTCTTGCTACTTTTCTATGTTTTTCTCAAACTAAAACGAATGAACTTAGTATTTCCTTTTTTGAGGATTTCAGGCCAAAATCTGTACCTTTCAGAATGCTATTTATAAAGCCAACTTATGTTTTTGGTAAAGATGGTAAACGAATGAACTCATTAGTTTCTTTTGAAATGATGAGCAGAATGAAATGGCAATATAATTTTAGTTTACAATATGGCTTAAGAATCAATTTGATTCAAAAGAAAATTAATTTGAATTATTCGTTTGGCGTTGGTCCATATTATTTCTCAACATATTATGAATCCGATTTACCAAGAAGTTATATGGTAGGTGGTCTTTTAAATAATTCACTTGAATTGGGGAAACAGTTTGATAAATTTGGTTTTTTTGTTGGTTTTAATTCATCAATAGGTTTGGGATATTTTGAAAAATACCAAACAGGGAACACTTATTTTGGACCAGGAATTGATTATCATATGAATCCATTTATCAAGTTGGTTTACAAATTAAATTGAAATTTATTGTTCATCTCCTGTTTTTCAATTCTTTACAAAATCACTTTATGAAGCATCCTCTTTTAATACTTTTTGTTCTTTTGACATTTGTTGATTTTGGCCAAAAATCTGATCTTGAATTAAATGTAGATTTATTTTCCAATCCTTGGAGCTTGAATCAACCGATTTTTTTGAAATTAAAAACATGTTTCGACAAGGAAGAAAAACGTTTCGATAATTATTTCTCTATAGAATATTTTGAACAAATTCAAGTTCAACATAATCTATCGATTCAATATGGAAAGAGATTTGAAATCATTAATAAAAAGGTGAATTTTAATTATTCATTGGGAGCAGGGCCTTTTTTGTTTTTTTGGCTAGATGGAAATTTTAAGCAATATAATTCTGGAGTTGCACTATCGAATTCTCTCGATTTCGGTAAGCAATTGAATCATTTTGGCTTTTTTCTTGGAGGCAACTTAACGTCAGGTTATGGGTACTCATTTGGAAACGCGAATATTTCAAATGCAAATCGGATGAAATTTACTGTTTACGGTCAACCGTATTTGAAAATTTCATACCGATTTTAAATACCAATTTCTCTAAATATTAATGTCTTCCGCCTGCGCTGGCGGAGGTGAATAGCTGCAAGTTGTTGTTTTTTCATCCTGAAACGCTTGCCTCGCATTAAAGAGCAAGCAATTGAAGGTAAAAAACAAACGCCGCACTAGCAGCCGCAGACAGATAATGCAGCCAAAAAAGCAATCTCGATTCTCGATTCTCGTTTCTCGAATCTCATTATATTTGTACCATGCAATTTAAAGAAGTTTCGCTCGAACAAATTAACGCCTTCAACAAGAATACTTTGATGGAAGTCTTGGGAATTGAATGTGTGGAAGTGGGTTCCGATTTTATCGTTTCTACCATGCCAGTTGATCATCGTACGCACCAACCAATGGGCTTGTTGCATGGTGGCGCAAGTGCTGCATTAATCGAAAGTATTGGTTCAATGGGTTCTACTTTGTTGATTGATTTGACAAAAGAGTATCCTGTTGGATTGGAAGTAAACGCGAATCACGTGGGTGGTGTAAAAGAAGGATATGTGAAAGCAATTGGTAAAATTGTTCACGCTGGAAAACGCACGCATTTGTGGCAAGTGGATATTTTTGATGGAACAACGAATCGTCTTGTGTGTACTGGGCGTTTAACTGTAATGATCATTCCTCGTTCTTAGTGGCTGATCTGCTCAAATACCGCATTCCAACTGAAATTGTTATCGAACAAACCGGTGCTTTTTTTGAATTGAATTCATTGGTGGAAGCGGAAGGTTTTGTATTGACAGATTTCAATCAAACACGCATATTTGGATTTAAACCAAACGGAGAAGATGGAATAATTTCGTTTTCATCTGAAGTTCCTTTTGTAATTGAAGAACCAACTTATTTGGCTCAAGCGGCTGATTTTATTCAGGAAATCGCAACTCAAAAATTGAGTAAAGCCGTTTTTTCACGGATTAAAGCAATTGATTTTGACGGCGAAAAAGCACTTGATTTATTCAATAAATTATGTGAAGCCTATCCATCAGCTTTTGTTTATTTCGTTTCGAGTGAATTATTTGGAACGTGGGTAGGTGCAACGCCGGAAACGCTGTTAGATGTAAACGCTTCCAATTTTAAAACGATGTCACTCGCGGGTACAAAAAAAGCCTCCGATGAAATGCCTTGGCGGGAAAAAGAAACCATGGAACAAGCGTATGTGACAGATTTTATTGTCAACGAATTGCATGAATTGAACGTTGCTGAAATAGCGCAAAATGGACCTTACACGTTTACCGCTGGACCAGTGAAGCATTTAAGAACAGATGTTTCGTTTTCTTCTACTGAATTGAACGGTTTGAAAATAGCGCAAGTGTTGCATCCAACGCCTGCTGTGAGTGGTTTACCAAGAAAGGAAGCGTTGAAGTTGATTTCAAGTACTGAAAAACATGATCGTGTTTTTTACACAGGATGTATCGGTTGGGCTGAAAAGGGCAAAAGTCGCTTGTTTGTGAACCTGCGTTGTTGCCAAATTCAAGAAAAGAAAGCCTATTTGTATTTGGGAGGCGGATTCACAATTGATTCGAAACCAAACGAAGAATGGGAAGAAACAGAAAATAAAAGCAAAACCTTGCTAAACATCCTACAAAATCTGTAGTTTTGATGTTTAAATGATTTCAAGTAACAAAATAGGAGTTCAAGTGATTGTGGAGCAATGTCTCGCACACGGAATGAAGCATGTTGTGTGTTCGCCAGGATCGCGCAATGCTCCATTTTCCATTGCTTTTGATGAACATCCTGAAATTGAGACATATATCATTCACGATGAACGAAGCGCAGCCTTTTTTGCACTTGGTTTAGCGCAACAATTGAATGAACCTGTTGGTGTTGTTTGTACTTCTGGTTCTGCAGCTTTGAATTACTATCCTGCCGTGGCTGAAGCGTATTATCAATGTATTCCATTGGTAGTGATAACGGCTGATCGTCCTGCAGAATGGGTTGATCAAGGTGATGGACAAACAATTGTTCAGCGTGAAGTGTACAAAAATCACATTCGTTATTCGTGTCAATTTTCTGAAAAAGTGGAAAAGGCAGATGAGCGTTGGTACATGGAACGTGAATTGGCAGTTGCTTTTTCGGAAGGAACGACTGTTTGGAAAGGTCCAATTCATATTAATGTTGCATTAAATGAGCCTTTATACGGTCAAACTGAAATCGAAAAAGGGGAGAAGCGTTCGATTGAATTAGTGCGTGGAACTTTTCATTTTTCGAACCGCAATGCTACCGAGTGTATCAAAGCCATGAGTTTACCAAAGAAAATGGTGATTTGTGGTCAATTGCAACCAGACGCTGCTTTGTTGGAGGAATTGAAGCGTTTTGCAAATGATTCTTCTGTTGCAATATTGGTGGAAAACACATCGAATTTAAGTGATTTGCGTTTTGTGCAATGCATTGATAGAACGTTGAATGCCATTTCAGACGAAGAATTAGCGAACTATGCTCCGGATGTGTTGATCACAATTGGTGGAGCAGTAGTTTCGAAAAAAATTAAAGCATTTATTCGAAAATTCAAACCGAAATACCATTGGAAAGTTGGTTTTGAATTCCCATACATGGATACGTACCAAAGTATGACGCATTCATTTCAGGTAGAACCAAGTTTGTTTTTCCATGAAATGAATCAATTGAATTACGATCGAAGCATTTCGAACTTTGGCGCAAAATGGAAGCAAACAGATTTCTTAGCGCAAGAGAAAATGCCAGCATTCTTCAACAAAGTTCCTTATTCGGATGTGAAAGTATTTGAAGCGTTATTGGATTATTTACCGGAGAATTCTCAGTTACACATGGCGAATAGTTCCGTTGTGCGCTATTGCCAATTGTTTGATCCAATTCAATCAATTAAGTATTGGAGTAATCGTGGAACGAGTGGAATTGATGGAAGCACGAGTACAGCCTTAGGTGCGGCGGTGGCGACTCAAAATGATTGTCATGTGTTAATTACCGGCGATGTTTCATTCTTTTACGATAGCAATGCGTTATGGAATGCGTATTTACCATCCAATTTTAGAATAATATTGATTAACAATGGTGGCGGTGGAATCTTTAAAATTATTCCGGGACCGGCATCAACGAATCAATTGAATAAATATTTTGAAGCGCAACATTCGCAAGATGCGCGATTATTGAGTGAAGCCTTTGGAGTTCGCTATTATTCAGCGGAATCAATGGAAGAAATAGAAAGCTTGATGTTGGATTTCTACACGATAGAAGGCGATGGAAAAGCGAAATTATTAGAAATTAAAACCCCGGGAGAAAGTAATCATTTACAATTGGATGCTTTTTTTCAGGAATTAAAATAAAATAAAAATGGATTTTGATTTAAGTGTATTGTTTACGTGGGATGGATTGGTGTATTTGGTTATTTTGTCCTTATTGGAAATTGTGTTGGGAATCGACAACATCATTTTCATCAGTATTGTAACGGATAAATTGCCTAAAGAGCAAAAACGTAAAGCGAGAAATATTGGTTTGACTTTAGCTTTAGTGGTTCGATTGTTCTTGTTGAGCATTGTTGCGTGGGTAATGTCGATGGTGGCTCCGTTATTTCCAAATACTTCGATTGAATTTTTAAAAGAATTTTCTGGACAAAGCATAGTTTTGTTAGCCGGAGGATTGTTCTTAATCTACAAAAGTACCATCGAAATGCATTCAAGTATTAAAGGCCATGAAGAAGTGCATGCTCCTAAAAAAGGTGGTTTATCAGCTGTAATCACACAAATCGTTATGATTGACATCGTCTTTAGTTTTGATTCAATAATTTCAGCAATTGGTATGACAAACGGTATTGCGAAAGAAACGGGTGGAAATCCAATAGTAATCATTTATGTTGCCGTTATCATTTCCATGATTGTGATGTTGATTTTCTCAAAACAAATCAGTGATTTCATCAATAATCGTCCAACAATTAAAATGATTGCCTTGAGTTTCTTGGTTACAATTGGGGTGATTTTGGTAGCGGAAGCATTTGGACAAGAAATTCCGAAAGGATATATCTATTTTGCGATGATGTTCTCATTGGCTGTTGAGTTCTTGAACATTCGAATGCGTAAAAATCAAGGATTAGAAAAATGACAGAAGCAGAAGCACGTATTTTTTTAGGATACGAGCCTGAGGATGAGTTGGAGGATGTGATTGAAGATAAATTGTTTGAGTTCAAGCAGTTTTTCCTTTCAAAACCAATTATTTGGTCAACCTTCACAGCGCGTTTGGAAAAGTTGGCCAAAATCAAAGAAGCAATCGCATGTTTCGGTGAGGTTGAAAACAAACCTTCTATTAATCTTCCGGTTTTTCAAGCAACAGAAAATATTTTGGAAGCCTTCCAATCGTTTCAACAAGTAAGAAATACTTGTTTTTTGGCGATTAATCGCGCTACGACTTGTCAAGAATTAGAAATAATCATCAATTCCCTTTTAAATTCGCACAGAACTTATACTTCCCTTTGGCCAGATATTGAGTTTGTTTCGTCGACTGTCATTTTGTCCAAAGAACCAGATCCAATGGACTTGCTTTCGGGAATTAAAAGCGTAAATTTGTCGGGAATTGTAACATTTGCGGATTTGGCAGAGAAGTTGACAGATCAAAGCAACTGCGTGGCGGAAGAGTCTAAACGCTTGTTTATGTTACATCAAAAAGTAAAAGAATGGATGAAGTCTTAGTGCGTTTGAAGGTTCAATTGGAATTACAGGAATGGCCAGACGTTTACATGTTTAAGTTTATTGTTCCAAATGATTCAGAGCGTTTAGCGCAGGTTACGGCTTTGTTCAATGAAAGTTCGGATATTGTGATGCATCCTTCAAAAACTGGAAAATACATTAGTGTGAGTGCGAAAGAATTGATGTTGGATGTTGATTCAATTCTTGAAAAATACGAACAAGCAGCCAAAATAAACGGATTAATTGCCTTATGATGATTTTAATGACCTATTCAATTTCGAAAGTATTAATCGGAATTTTATTGACTTCAATTACCTTATTGATCTTAGTGATTGCTTATAAAAAGTTGTTGGCGTATTTCGGGAAAGGGAATCCAAATAAGGCTGATTATTGTGTGTTATATAGTTTAGAAGGTGAAGTGGCTTCAGGTGAATTAGAAATTTATTTCACTACTGAAACACCAAAGTCAGTAACAATTGAATTATTGAATGAAGATTTTTCATTTAACAGAGAGATCACCCAACGCGATGTCGCACAAGGTGGACACATTGTTCGTTTTGATTCAACAGTTTTAGCAAATGGTTACTACTATTATTGTTTGCGTTCAGAGAATCAAAAAACAATGAAAAAGATGTATGTCGAAAATCGTTAGGATGTCAAGTTGACATGAAAAAAAGATTGGCAAAATACTTGACAAAAAGAATATTAGAATTAATTTTACCCAAGTCGAAAGACGATAATTATTAAAATTTACAAGATTATGGCAGTAGAAATTACAGATGCAAACTTCGAAGAAGTAGTATTAAAATCAGACAAACCAGTATTAGTTGATTTTTGGGCAGAATGGTGTGGACCATGTCGAATGATTGGACCAGTAGTAGAAGAAATGTACAATGAGTACGAAGGAAAAGCAATCATTGGAAAAGTAAATGTTGACGTTAATCCAGGAGTATCTGCTCAGTTTGGTGTACGTAACATTCCAACAATTTTATTCATCAAAAATGGTGAAATTGCTGACAAAGTAGTTGGAGCAGTTCCAAAAGCACAATTGACAGCTAAATTGGATGCAATTTTGTAATTAATTCCAAATAAATAGAATATTTAGAGAAACCGTTTCAGAAATGAAGCGGTTTCTTTTTTTGTCTTAACTTTGCACAAAAATTCATCATGGAGTCATTTGTTCGACGTCTAAAATATTACGGAATTGGCTTTGGAATCGGCTTAATCTTCGTTTTCGTTTTCTTTCAAAACAGAGGTTGCTCATGGCTTCCTTCTAATCGAGTTAAAAACAGTTTCTTAGATCGCGTAATTGTTGTTCCAGTTGATCAAATGGATTACTTGAAATCAAAAGGCTTAACTGAAAAAGACCTTGTTCAAGTGTTGAATGATGGTGAAGTGAATTTTTCTGAAAGTAAAAAAGAGGGAAATCCACAAGTTTATTCGATGGAGAAGGAATTTGAAGGAAAAGGTAAATTGAAATTCTATTTTTCATTACCGAAAGAAAGTTTTATTTCTGAAATTCATTTCTCTGAAAAATCTGCTAATTCAGTGAATAACACAACTGAAGGATTAGGAGAAATTATCCATTTCCCTAAAGACAATGATTTGGTTTTTGTTGATGGACAAAGTCTATTGAAAAAAGCAGAATTAAAGGACACAAAACAGATATTAAAACTGATCAAATTGAATGGAATGATTGATTTCAAAGAAACTAATTTGAAAGCGACTCCAAAACCAGAACATTTGATTATTTTTAAAGATAGTAAAGGTAGAAGAATCGGTGCTAGAGCGGTTTGGTACAAAAACAAGATTGATATTTCATCATTGGAAGTTTTGAACTAAATAGAGCTTATTTCACTATTCAACCAACCTTGTTAATAAATCACTCGTTGGAACAAATTTAACATAGTTTGTTTTTTTATTTTTGAGCATGGAATTTTCAGCAGAACAAATTGCAGGTATTCTCAATGGTGAAATTGTCGGTAATGCGCAAGTCACAGTAAACGGATTGGCAAAAATTGAAGAAGGTCACGCAGGGGCTTTGTCTTTTTTATCGAATCCTAAATACGAAGAATATATCTATAAAACAGGATCGAGTGTTTGTATCGTTAATAAAACGTTTGAACCGTCTAAATCCCTTCCAGAAACCTTAACCTTGGTAAAGGTGGAAGATGCGTATGCTTGTTTTGCGAAATTGCTGGAAGTTTACAGTCAAATGAACAAAAAGCAACCGAAAATCGAGAATCCATCTTTTATTGCTGAAAACGCAACAATTGGTGATGGCTTGTACTTAGGAGCTTTTGCTTACATCGGAGATAATGTAATAATTGGAAACAATGTTTCTATTTATCCAAATGCTTACATCGGAGAAAATGTGGTGATTGGAGATGGAACAGTTGTTCATCCAGGTGCAACGATTTATGCTGAATGTAAAATTGGTGCAAATTGTATTATTCATGCCGGTGTTATTATTGGTGCTGATGGCTTTGGTTTTGCACCAGATGAAAATGGTGAATACCAAAAAGTTCCGCAAATTGGAAATGTTATTTTAGAAGACAACGTTGAAGTTGGATCAAATACAACGATTGATCGTGCAACAATGGGTTCCACGATTATTCGCCGTGGTGTAAAAATCGATAACTTGTGTCAAATAGCACACAATGTTGAAGTTGGAAGAAATACAGCAATGGCAGCTCAAGTCGGTATTGCAGGTTCGGCTAAAATTGGTGAACACGTAATGATTGGTGGTCAAGCCGGAATTAGCGGACATCTTCACATTGCTGATGGAACCAAAATCGTTGCGCAATCGGGAATTCCTTCTTCTGTGAAAAAAGCAGATACATTGATGGGTTCCCCTGGTATTCCAATGGACGACTTTAAAAAATCATATTTCGGGTTCAGAAAACTTCCTTACATTTTGACGAAGTTGCAAGAGTTGGATAAGAAAATCAAAGAATTAACTAAAGAATAAACATAGATGGCTGAAAAGCAACGCACACTGAAAAGCGCTGTCCATTTACAAGGTGTTGGACTTCATACAGGAGAAAAAGTAAATCTAGAAATTTGCCCCGCTCCGGATAATCATGGTTATAAATTCCAACGAACTGATTTGGAAGGTCAACCTATCATCAAAGCAGATTGTGATTTAGTCGTTGCAACAGACCGCGGTACAACTTTGGAATACAAAGGAGCTCGTGTTTATACAACAGAACATATTTTAGCGGCACTTTACGGTTGCCAAGTTGATAATGCGCTGATCAAATTAGATGGACCAGAAGTTCCAATTATGGACGGAAGTTCATTGTTGTTTGTAAAAGCATTTGAGGAAGTTGGTTATGAAGATCAAAATGCGGAAAGAGAATATTTTGAACTAACAGAGAACATTCCTTGGGAAGATGTTGAGAAAGGGATTGAATTCCTAGCTGTTCCAGATTCAAATTACCGAATCACTGTAATGGTTGATTACAAATCACCAGTATTGGGAACGCAACATGCTTCAATGTATAACATCAACGAATTCAACAAAGAAATTGCTGCTTGTCGTACGTTTGTTTTCTTGCGTGAATTAGAATTCCTTGCTACAAATAACCTTATTAAAGGTGGAGATCTTGACAATGCAATTGTATTGGTTGACCGCATGGATGTTAGTCAAGAAGAATTGAATCGCTTAGCGAAATTGCTTGGTAAAGAAGATTTGAAAATTTCAATTGACGGAATTGGTGTGTTGAATAGTACGAAATTACAGTACGAAAACGAACCAGCTCGTCACAAATTATTAGATATTGTTGGTGACCTTGCATTAGTAGGTAAACCAATCAAAGCACATATTTTAGGAGCTCGTCCAGGACACTCAGGAAACGTTCGTTTCGCGAAAGTGTTGAAAGAGCAAATCAAAAAACAAGAGAAAGAAGGCAAAAAGTTCGATTTAACAAAAGAACCGTTATACAATATTAATGATATTGAGCGCATGCTCCCTCACCGTTTTCCATTCTTAATGGTCGATAAAATCATGGAAATCCAAGAGGAGTCTATCATTGGAGTGAAAAACATTACGATGAATGAGCCGATCTTTACAGGTCACTTCCCAGGAAATCCAGTTTTCCCAGGTGTTTTGCAAATTGAAGCAATGGCACAAGTAGGTGGTATTTTTGCCTTAAGTAAAGTGGAAGATCCTCACTTGTATTCAACGTATTTCATGAAAATTGATAACGTAAAATTCAAGCAAAAAGTAATCCCAGGAGATACGATTGTATTTGAATTATCTTTACTTTCGCCAATCAGAAGAGGATTGGTTGAGATGGGTGGAAAAGCATACGTGAACGGTAAAATGGTCATGGAAGCAGAAATGTTGGCGCAAGTCATTAAGGATAAAGAATAAGTATGATCAGTAATTTAGCATTGGTATCAGCGGATGCAACACTTGGTGAAGGTGTTGTGGTTGAAGCGTTTTCAACAATTTATGAAGATGTTATTATTGGTGCTAGAACGAAAATTCATCCAAATGTAACGATCTATCCAGGAACGAGAATCGGTGAAGATTGTGAGATTTTTCCGGGAGCTGTAATTGGCGTAATTCCACAGGATTTAAAATTTGAAGGAGAATACACGACGGTAGAAATTGGTAACAATACCAAGATTCGCGAATGTGTTACAATTCATCGCGGTACAAAAGATAAATGGAAAACGAGTATAGGTGACAATTGTTTATTGATGACTTATGTGCACGTTGCGCATGACTGTCAAATTGGAAACAATGTGATTTTAGCAAGTTATGTTGGTTTATCCGGGCATGTTCAAATTGATGATTTTGCCATTCTTGAAGGAAAAGTAGCGGCACAACAATTCTCACACATTGGAGCGCATACCTTCGTTGGTGGAGCTTCATTGATCCGTAAAGATATTCCACCGTTTATTAAAGCTGCTCGCGAACCACTAACGTTTGCAGGAGTAAATTCGGTAGGTTTACGAAGAAGAGGTTACACAGATGATGAAGTACGTGATATTGAGGATATCTATCGTTTAATCTACGTTCAAAATAACAATATTTCAAAAGGTGTTGCCGCTGTTAAAGAATCAATCAAAGATTCTTCAGTTCGAAAATTAATTTTGGATTTTATCGAATCTTCAGACAAAGGAATTATTCGAGGAATGATCTAATGAGTGATTAGTTCGTTAAGGCGGAGTGATTAGTGATTAGATGGAGGATATTTATGGCTAAAAATCTATTACATAGTGTTTCATAGAGCAGAAGTAGTTGAATTAGAAATCACCGATTATGCATTTGGTGGTCGAGGAATTGCAAAGGTTCCAACAGAAGAAGGATTTTACGTTGTTTTCGTTGATAACACTTTTCCAGGACAATTAGTACGAGCGCGTATTGAGAAAAAACGCAAACGTCACGCTGAGGCAAAATTTTTAGAAGTTGTGCGTCGTTCAAAAGATGAGGTTGCTCTTCCTTTTCAAGAAATTTCTGGTGGACCATACATTTTTGTCCCAATAGAATTGCAAGAAGAATACAAGAAAAAGTCTACACTAGAAGTTTTTGGACGTATAGCAAATATGCGTGATTTAGATGCGCGTTTTGATGAATTCATTGCATCTCCAAATCATTTCTTTTACCGCAATAAAATGGAATATTCCTTTTCGTGTATCGAACATGACTTGGAAACGAATGAAGAAAAGGACGATGCCTTTGCTTTAGGATTTAAACGTCGCGGAACATGGTGGAAAGTTGAAAGCTTGAATAAACCTAGTGGATTATTTGATGAACAATGGGAGACGGTTTTGAAAGATGTGCGCGAGTACTTATTTAAAACTGGTTTACCTGCTTGGCATCCTCCGAAAAAAGAAGGGTTTTTTCGTCACATTGTGGTGCGTAAATCATTTGATCAAGATCAATTATTATTGAATTTAGTTACCTCGTCAACAAACATCGATCAATTTGATGTTGAGGCATTTGCTGAATTTTTAAAAGATAAATTAGGGAATCGTTTAGCAGGGTTCCAACATACGGTAAATGACAATGTTGCTGATCGTGCAAAAATAGAGAATGGCTATTGGAAAATGGTATACGGACAACCAATCGTTGTTGAGAAGCTTTTGAATTTGAACTTTGAAATTTCAATGGAAAGTTTCTTTCAAACCAATCCAAAAAGTGCTGAAAAGTTATATACGAAAGCATTAGATTACGTTTTTGAGGAAGAAATTCCAACTGGAAAAGTCGTAATGGATTTGTTCTGTGGAACGGGAACCATTGGTCAAATTTTATCAACACGTAAAAGTGATGTTGAGATTGTAGGTGTTGACATTGTGCCAGAAGCAATTGAAGATGCTAAACGCAATGCGCAGCGCAACGGAATCGATGGAATCAAATTCTATGCAGCAGATGTAGGAAAATTCTTAAAAGAACATCCTGAATACATTGGCAACATTTCGACGATCATTTTAGATCCGCCAAGAGCAGGAATTGCTCCAAAGACCTTATTGAAAACAATCGATTTGGGTGCTGAAAATATTGTTTATATTTCATGTAATCCTTCGACTCAAGCACGCGATGCAGAAACCTTGGACAAAGCAGGTTATGACTTAGAGAAAATTTCATTTGTGGATCAATTTCCACACACTGGACATATTGAATCAATAGCTAAATTCAAAAAACGATCATAAATGCGCGCAGAAATTTTATCAATTGGAGATGAATTATTGATTGGTCAAACCATCAATACGAACGCAAGTTGGTTGGGGCAAGAATGTTCAAAATTGGGAATTCGTATTGTCCATGTTACAACGATTTCTGATGAAAAACAATTGATCAAAGATGCTGTCGGAGAAGCATTTAAGCGCGCAGATTTGGTATTGGTAACAGGAGGATTAGGACCAACAAAAGATGATATTACGAAATACACCTTGTGTGAATATTTTGATTCAGAATTAGAAATTCATATTCCTACTTTGCAGCGAATTGAAGCGTTTTTCAGCAAGCGCAATCGTCCAATGTTAGAAGTAAATATTCGCCAAGCTGAATTACCAAAAAAATGTACAATTCTTGAAAACGTGAATGGCACGGCCGCAGGAATGTGGTTTGAGAAAGATGAAAAAATTCTCATTAGTATGCCTGGTGTTCCTTATGAGATGAAAGGAATCATGATGGAACAAGCTTTTCCGCGTTTAAAGGAAAGATTTGCTTTGAAAGCCTTGTATCACAGAACATTAATGACACAAGGCATTGGAGAATCGTTTTTAGCTGATCAAGTTCAAGATTGGGAAAACGAAGTACGTGATAAAGGTTTAGGATTAGCATATTTACCTTCTCCTGGAATGGTGAAGTTGCGTTTAACATCCTACGAAGGAGAGATCAGGGCAGAAGAGATTGATGCGTATTTCAAGCAATTGGAGGAACGTTTCCCAAATTATGTATACGGGAAGGAAGATGAGTCGATTCAATTGGTCTTAGGTCGCTTGTTACGCGAAAAGAAAATGACTATTGGTACAGTTGAAAGTTGTACTGGTGGATCATTGGCCCAAACCTTGGTTTCAGTTGCTGGTGCTTCTGATTATTTTCAAGGGAGTTTTTTGACTTATACAAATGAATTAAAAAATCGCCTTGTCGACGTTTCTAAGCATGATTTGGATACTGTTGGAGCAGTGAGTAGAGAAGTGGTAGAACAAATGGCTAAGAACGGACGCGAAAAGCTGGGGGTTGATGTTTGTATTTCAACATCGGGAGTTGCAGGTCCAGACGGTGGTTCAGAAGAATTACCTGTTGGAACAATTTGGATTGGCATTGCTACAAAAGATAAAGTGATTGCAAAGAAATTTCAATTCGGAGATCATAGAGAAAGGAACATTCAAATGACTGTTTTAACTGCCTTAAATCTAGTGAGATGCGAAATTTTAGGAATTTTAATTGAAAAAAAATAACAATTACTTGTTCTTTTAGGAAAAAAGTGGTTACTTTGCACCCCATTTTAGAATAAGGATAAAAAATAAAAAGATGTCACGAGTTTGTCAACTTACGGGTAAATCGGTAATGGTAGGGAACAATGTTTCTCACTCAAACCGCAAAACGAAGCGTAAATTCTACCCGAATTTAATTTCAAAGAAATTTTATCTTCCAGAGGAAGAGTGCTTCGTAACATTGAAGATTTCGACTTCAGCGTTAAGAAATATTAACAAGAAAGGTATTTCTGCTTGCATCAAAGAGGCACGCGAGAAAGGTTATTTAAAATGATCCTTGTTCTGCCCGTTGTGAAATGGTAGACTTAAAAAAGTAAAGAAATGGCTAAGAAAGCAAAAGGTAATAGAATTCAAGTAATTCTTGAGTGCACAGAGCACAAAGAGTCTGGGATGGCTGGAACTTCTCGTTATATTACAACGAAGAATAGAAAGAACACGCCTGAACGTATGGAGATTAAAAAATTCAATCCTATTTTGAAACGTATGACGGTTCATAAGGAGATTAAATAATATTTGAGTCATGGCAAAGAAAGTAGTAGCGTCGTTACAAAAAGGTGGCGGAAAAGAGCATACGAAAGTGATTAAAATGGTTAAGTCTGAAAAGTCTGGATCATATACTTTCAAAGAAGAAATCGTACACAACGATAAAGTAAAAGAATGGTTCGATAAGAACTAATCTTTATCTTATTCTAAATATTTTAAGCCCCGAATAGTCGGGGCTTTCGTTATTTTTACCCATTATGGCATTTTTCGGTTTATTTTCAAAAGAGAAAAAAGAAAGCCTTGACAAAGGTTTAGAGAAAACAAAACAAAGTTTCCTCTCAAAGCTTGCGCGCACAATTGTTGGGAAATCAAGAGTTGATGACGAGGTTTTGGATAATTTGGAAGAAGTATTGATTACTTCGGATGTAGGTGTTGATACAACATTGAAAATTATTGAACGCATCGAAACACGAGTTTCTCGTGACAAGGTTTTGGGTGCAAATGAACTTAATACAATTCTAAAAGAGGAAATTGCTGGTTTATTAGCTGAAAATAATTCTGGTGACTCAACTAAATTCTCGGTTGATAAAGTAAACGGTGAACCATATGTTATTATGGTTGTTGGTGTAAATGGTGTTGGTAAAACAACAACCATTGGAAAATTGGCACATCAATTCAAAGAGTCTGGAAAAAAGGTTGTCTTAGGTGCAGCCGATACGTTTCGTGCAGCCGCTGTAGATCAATTGATTATTTGGTCAGAACGAGTTGGTGTTCCAATTGTTCAGCAAGGAATGGGAGCAGATCCAGCTTCTGTGGCTTTTGATACTTTGCAATCTGCAAAAGCACAAAATGCAGATGTTGTAATAATTGATACTGCTGGACGTTTACATAACAAAGTGAACTTGATGAATGAGTTGAGTAAAATCAAGCGTGTGATGGAAAAAGTAATTCCAGGAGCGCCTCATGAAATCTTGTTGGTCTTGGATGGTTCAACTGGTCAAAATGCTTACGAACAAGCAAAACAGTTTTCATTAGCCACAGATATAAATGCATTGGCTATCACCAAATTAGATGGTACAGCTAAAGGTGGAGTAGTAATCGGAATTTCAGATCAAATGAAGATTCCTGTTAAATACATTGGTGTCGGTGAAGGAATCAATGATCTTCAATTGTTTGACAGAAACGAATTCGTGGATTCTTTATTTTCCTAGGTAAACAATGAATATCGAACTAGATTCATCGATAATTCATAGGGTTTTACCGAAAATTTCATAAAAAAATAACATTTATTGTTTGTTGTGTTTTATTTTTTTGTAAGTTCGACTTGCTAAATTATAAAATTATGAGACGAACGACTACAATAGGAAGGGTGACCTTCTGTGTTTCCTTGTTATTTATTTTTTTCTTTCAATTTTCTTTTGCTCAAGCTCCAATTCGTTGTTATACGATGGAAATGGATTCTGCTTTGCGAGCAAATACTCCAGGTGTGCCAACGAGAGAAGAGTTTGACCTCTGGTTAAGTGACCAAGTGGCAAATAATGCACAATCTAAAATTATAGGTGGTGTATATTACATTCCTGTTGTATTTCATGTCATACATAGTGGAGAGGCAGTAGGTACAGGAACGAATGTTTCTTTTGCTGCCATTCAATCCCAAATTGATGTATTAAATGAAGATTTTAGAAAAATGTTGGGTACAAATGGATGGAATACGAATCCAGTTGGTGCCGATACGAAAATTGAATTTTGTTTAGCACAACGCAGACCGGATGGATCAGCTTTTGCCGTTGGAGAACCTGGTGTAAACCGAATTCTTTCAACTACTATTACTGCAACTGCACCACCATTTTCTACTGCGTTTATTGACGCAACGATTAAACCATGGACGTATAATGGTGGTGTTCCAACAGCAACAAGAGGTTGGGATCCAAATAAATACATGAATATTTGGTTATGTAATATCTCTGGTGGAATTTTAGGTTACGCACAATTTCCTCAATCACCACTCGGTGGAATGGGATGTGCTGCGCCAGCTATAGCTACCGATGGTGTTGTTTTCTTATATAGTTCAATCGGTAAAAGTTCAGTTACTGGATTCCCTGGCCCATATAATGAAGGTAGAACGGCTACTCATGAAATTGGTCACTGGCTTGGTTTACGCCACATTTGGGGTGATGGTGGATGTGGTGTTGATGATTATTGCTCCGATACACCTCTTTCTGATGCGGCAAACTTTGGTTGTCCCGTTACCAATAGTTGTACTGATCCTGCGCCTGATCCAAATGACATGGTAGAAAATTACATGGATTACACCGATGATGCATGTATGAATATCTTTACATATGATCAAAAAATGCGAATGCGCACAGTGCTTGAAAGTAGTCCATTGCGTGTTAATTTGATTAATTCAGACGCATGTACCCCCCCGAATCCTTCAGATGCATCTGTTGTAGATATTGTAAATCCTAAAGGAGACAATTGTCCGGGAAGTTTGATCCCAACTGTGGTACTTAAAAATAGAGGCTCGAATAATTTAACTTCTGCAACAATCTCATATAAAATTGACAACGGAACAGTAACGACATTTAGCTGGACTGGAACAATTACACCTGGTTCAACTGCAAACGTTACTGTGCCTGCATTTACTTCAACTTTGGGAGTGCATAATTTTAAAGCATGGTCGACATTGCCAAATGGAATTGCTGATCCTGCAACGGCATATGATACATCAGCAATTGATTTTGTTATTTCAAATGGTGAAATGGCTCCGTTTACTGAAAATTTTGACGGACAAACGTTTCCGCCAGACGTAAGATGGCAAGTAACGAATGGTGGTTCTGATTGTTATTATTGGGTTGGTGCATCTGGTATGTCATCAACGGGAGTATTCGCAAACAATATTGCAGAAGTACCTTGTTTTGGAAATTCAAGTGCTCAAACAGAATCATTGATTTCGCCAATTTTTATTCTACCATGTAATGCGACAGCTGCAAGTATTCAATTTGACGTTGCTTACAGAAGACGAACAGCAGGGACGAATGAGCAATTATTTGTAGATATTTCTACTGATTGTGGGCTTACTTGGAATCCAACTCCAATTTATAATAAAAGTGGAGCAACATTGGCAACAAGTGCAACTTTAACAACTACAGACTGGTATCCAACTGCTTCTACTGATTGGCGAAACGAAACTGTGAGTTTACTTTCTTTTGTTACAGGAACTTCTTCAAATATTAAATTCAGATTCAGAGCGGTTTCAGCAAATGGTAATAACATCTTTATCGATAACTTTAAATTCAATGCAACGACTCCAGGAGAAATTGAACTTACACAAGGTACTACAGATGTTTTGGATGGTGGTTACTATAATTATGGATCTGTTTTAGCAGGTGCACCAACGACAGCAATATTTACTATTACAAATACAGGTACATCTAATTTAACGCTTACAGCACCAATAACATTAACTGGAGCGAACTTTACATTAGGTTCTTCTTTTGGAACAACTACTGTTGCAGCGGGAGCAACAACTACATTTAGTGTTATTTTTAATTCTGCAACTGCTGGAACGTTTACTGGAAATGTTTCTTTTGGAACAAATGATTGTGACGAAGGAACATATAATTTCCAGTTGAATGCAACGGCTATTGCAACACCTCCTGTTGCGAATTTCTCTGGTACACCTCTAATTATTTGTGCTGGTTCAACAGTTACATTTACGGATCTTTCAACAAATGCCACAAGTTGGTCTTGGAACTTTGGAGCAGGTGCAACTCCAGCAACCTCTACCGCACAGAATCCAACAGTAACATTTAATACAGCTGGTACAAACACAATTACTTTAACAGCAACAAATGCATTTGGTTCTGATGTTGAAACAAAAACGAACTATATTACTATTCTTAGTTCAACAGGTGTGGCCCTTCCAATTTCTGAAGGATTCACTGCTACAACTTTTGTCCCAACGAATTGGGCACTTGTGAATGCGAATAATTCTGCTACTACATGGGTGCGTACCACATTAGCAGGTAACACCCCGACAACTGGTAACTCAATGATGTTTGATAACTTTAGTTTTAGCGATGGAGATGATGATGAAGTAAGATTACCTGGAGCAAGTTTCTCAGGATTGTCTTCAGCTCAATTGCAGTTTGATGTAGCTTACGCAGCATACAATGCGACTAGTTTTGATGGTTTACAAGTATTAGTTTCTACTGATTGTGGTTTGACATTTACGTCTGTTTATAATAAAACAGGGGCAACAGTTGCTGCAGGTAATTTACCAACTGCTGCTGCAACAACGTCAGCATTTACTCCAACTGCAGCACAATGGAGAACAGAAACAGTCAACTTAACAGCTTATATTGGTAATCCAAAAGTGATTGTCGCTTTCCGAAACTTGTCAAACTATGGAAATAGATTGTTCGTTGACAATATTAATTTAACTGGAGTTGTGGCAGCGACGCCTCCAACGGCAAGTTTTACAGGAACACCTACAACGGTTTGTACTGGTCAAACAGTAACATTTACAAATACTTCAACAGGTTCACCAACTTCTTATTCTTGGACATTTACAGGTGGAACACCAGCTACGTCAACTGCTACAAATCCAACAGTTACGTATGCTGCGGCGGGAACATACACTGTAGCACTAACAGCAACAAATGCTAACGGTTCAAATACGTCTACACAAACCAATTATATTACAGTAAATGCAGCACCAGCAACTCCAGGAACAATCACTGGATCAGCAACAGTTTGCAACGGGTCAACAGGAAATGTTTATTCAATTGCAGCCGTTGCAGGAGCAACTTCATACACATGGACAGTTCCAGCAGGAGCTACAATCACTGCAGGTCAAGGAACAACAAGTGCAACAGTAACTTTTGGTTCTACATCTGGAAACGTTTCTGTTACAGCAACAAATACTTGTGGTACTTCTGTGGCAGCAACATTGGCTGTGACACTAAGTTCCGTACCAGCAACTCCAGGAACAATCACTGGATCAGCAACAGCTTGTAACGGATCAACAGGAAATGTTTATTCAATTGCAGCCGTTGCAGGAGCAACTTCTTATACTTGGACAGTTCCAGCGGGAGCAACAGTTACAGCAGGTCAAGGAACAACAAGTGCAACAGTTACTTTTGGATCTACATCTGGAAACGTTTCTGTTACAGCAACAAATACATGTGGTACATCTACTGCCAGTGTGAAGGCAATAACTTTGAATACTGTCCCAGCAACTCCGGGCACAATCACAGGTTCTACAACTGCTTGCCCTAGTTCAACTGGAAATGTTTACTCAATAACTTCAGTTGCGGGAGCAACATCATACACATGGACAGTTCCAGCCGGAGCAACAATTACGGCAGGACAAGGAACAACGAGTGCTACAGTTACTTTTGGTTCAACTTCAGGAAACATTTCTGTAACGGCAACGAATACCTGTGGAACTTCAACAGCTGCAACATTAGCAGTTACAATTAGTAGTGCTGCACCAGCGACTCCTGGAGCAATTTCAGGAACAACAACAGTTTGTTCAGGTTCAACAGGAAATGTTTATTCAATTACTGCAGTACCAGGAGCTACTTCATACACATGGACAGTTCCGACCGGAGCAACAATTACGGCAGGACAAGGAACAACAAGTGCAACAGTTACATTTGGGGCAACAGCAGGTAATATTTCTGTTACGGCTTCAAGTGCATGTGGAACGTCTGCTGCAAGTACTCAGGCTATAACAATTAATACTGCACCAGCAACTCCAGGAACAATCACTGGAACAGCGACAGCATGTAACGGAACAACAGGAAATGTTTATTCAATTGCGGCGGTGGCAGGAGCAACTTCTTATACTTGGACTGTTCCGGCAGGATCAACAGTCACAGCTGGTCAAGGAACAACAAGTGCAACAGTAACATTTGGATCAACATCTGGAAACGTATCTGTCACTGCAACAAATACATGTGGAACATCTACTGCAAGTGTGAAAGCAATAACATTGAATTCTGCACCAGCGACTCCAGGAACAATCACTGGAACAGCAACAGCTTGTAACGGATCAACAGGAAATGTTTATTCAATTGCGGCAGTAGCAGGAGCAACTTCATACACTTGGACAGTACCAGCAGGAGCAACGGTAACAGCTGGTCAAGGAACAACAAGTGCAACTGTAACATTCGGTACTACTTCAGGTAACGTATCTGTCACTGCTACAAATGCTTGTGGAACATCTACAGCAAGTGTGAAAGCAGTTACTTTAAATGCGACGCCAGCAACACCAGGAACAATAACAGGATCAACATCAGCTTGTCCTAGTTCAACTGGAAATGTTTATTCGATCGCAGCTGTAGCAGGCGCAACGTCATATACATGGACAGTTCCAGCAGGAGCAACAGTAACAGCAGGACAAGGAACAACAAGTGCAACAGTAACGTTTGGATCAACTTCAGGAAACGTTTCAGTGACTGCAACAAATACATGTGGTACATCTGCAGCAGCAACGTTAGCTGTAACAATTAGTAGTTCAGCACCGGCAACACCTGGAGCAATTACAGGAACAACAACTGTTTGTTCAGGTTCAACTGGAAATGTTTATTCGATTGCGGCAGTTTCAGGCGCAACATCATACACTTGGACAGTTCCAGCAGGAGCAACAGTAACAGCTGGACAAGGAACAACAAGTGCAACAGTGTCTTTTGGAGCAACAGCGGGTAACATTACTGTAACAGCTTCAAGTGCATGTGGAACATCTGCGGCAAGTACTCAGGCTATTACGATTTCTACAACTCCAGCAACTCCAGGGCTAATTACTGGAACAACTTCAGTTTGTTCTGGATCTACAGGAAATGTATATTCAATCGCAGCAGTAGCAGGTGCAACCTCTTACACTTGGACAGTACCAGCGGGTGCAAACGTAACAGCAGGTCAAGGAACAACGAGTGCAACAGTAACTTTCGGATCAACAACAGGAAATATTTCTGTAACTGCAACCAATACATGTGGTACATCAACAGCATCTTCCCAAGCAATCACAGTGAATGCAATACCGGCTACACCAGGTGCAATCACTGGAACAACTACTGTTTGTTCAGGAGCAACTGGTAATGTTTATTCAATTGCTGCAGTGGCAGGAGCTACGTCATACACTTGGACAGTTCCATCTGATGCTACAATTACTTCAGGACAAGGAACAACAAGTGCAACTGTTACTTTTGGTTCAACATCTGGAAGTGTTTCAGTAACTGCAACAAATTCTTGTGGAACTTCAACTGCATCTGCTCAGTCGATTACAGTTAATTCAATTCCTGCAACACCAGGTGCGATTACAGGTACAACAACTGTTTGTCCAAATGCAACGGGAAATGCATATTCAATTGCAGCCGTGGCAGGAGCAACAACTTATACGTGGTCAGTGCCATTTGATGCAACAATCGTTTCTGGACAGGGAACAACGGATATAGTTGTTGATTTTGGTTCAACAACTGGAAATGTTATTGTTACTGCATCGAATAGTTGTGGAACATCTGCAGTAAGCAATGTCGCAGTAACCGTTTTACCTGCTCCAGCAGTGCCAGGAACAATTTCTGGACCGACTTCAGTATGTGAAAATGCAACAGGTGTTGTTTATACAGTTCCAACAGTTTTAGGAGCAACTTCATACACTTGGACAGCACCAATTGGTGGTACGATTGTATCTGGACAAGGAACAAACATGGTTGTAATTGATTTTGGAACTACAACTGATGATATTCAGGTTACTCAAACTGATGCTTGTGGAACATCATTACCGTCATTGTTTGCAGTTGTGGTAAATGCAATTCCTGCAGAGCCAGTGGTTTCAGTTCTTGATAAATGTGGAACTTCTGATTTAACAGCAACAGGATCTTCCTTACTTTGGTCTACAACTGAGACAACTCCAGTTATCACAGTGACAACTGCTGGAACATATACAGTTACACAAACAGTGAATGGTTGTACAAGTTCAGCGGCTTCAATTACAGCAGCACCATTTACAGCTCCAACGGTTACTTTTGCAGCATTGAGTGATGTTTGTATTAATGCACCAATCGTTACTTTAACTGGAGGTTCTCCAGCAGGAGGAGCATATTCTGGAACAGCAGTTACAGCGGGACAATTTGATCCATCGGTAGCTGGTTTTGGAACGTTCGCAATTAATTATGATTACACAGATGGAAATGGATGTTCAGGAAATGCAACACAAAACATTACTGTTGGATGTGCAGGATTGGATGAAGCTACAGGAAACGTATTAGCAATTTATCCAAATCCAACTTCTGGTCAATTCACAATTTCATCTTCTTTAGAATTAATTTCAGAAATTAAAGTATATGACGAAACAGGTCGATTGGTTCAAGTGATTTCGAAAAACGAAAACCAAGTGAACATTGACTTGTCGACATGTGCAGATGGAATTTATTCGTTAGAAATAGAAACAGCTTTAGGTAAGTCAAGAGATCGAATCGTCTTGAATAAATAGTAGTAGTAGATAACAAAGGAACGGTCTTGGTAACAAGGCCGTTTTTTTTTGGCTGACAGTTTCCTTCACTGATGATATTTCTTTATTTTTGGTCACGGAGAAAAAACGTCAATCAACCAGAAACATGAGAAAACTTAAAATCAATGGTCACGGACACTTGTTGCCAGAACCAAATGAAATTCCAAAATTCATGAAAGACAAAAAATTGTTTTGGATTGATGAGGATAAAAAGTTCATGCGACAAGATGATTGGTCACGTCCGATTACTGACCCAAGTTTTTTCTTCAATGAGAAATTAGAATGGATGGAGCGCTACGATATAGATCACGGCGTAATGTTAAATCTTTCTCAGATTTATTGCAACGGTTGGGATCGACAAGATACGCATGACGCAATTCGTTGGCAAAATGATTTTAATGCATCTGTTCAACAAAAGCGTCCAGATAAATTCACCTGTGGTTTTGTCGTTCAACCGTTATACATGGAAGATGCTTTACGCGAAATAGAAAGATGTGTTGAAGTATTGAAAATGTCGTTGCTTTGCTTACCAACACATTACTTGAACAAAGAAGGTGAGTGGTTATCGATTGCAGATGAAAGTGTTTTTCCAATTTTTGAATTAGCAAATAAATATGGTTTAGCTATCGAAATTCATCCGTATGACGGTGAGAAAATGGTGAAATTGAAAGATGTTTATTGGCGTTTTCATTTGGTTTGGATGATGGCACAAACGGCCGACACCTTACATTTATTTACACTTAAAGATATTCTCAATAAATTCCCGAATGTTAGAACTTGTTTCGCACATGGATGCATGTTGGGGCAAGCAAATTACGGTCGACGCTTACAAGGATTTGATGGAAGACCTGATTTATTTGAAGGAACAACAAATCCTCGTGAAGCTTTAGGCCATCCAAACTTATACTTCGATTCTTTGGTGCATGATGCCTATACCTTTCAATTAATCAAAACGCGCGCAGGTTCTTCTCAAATTATTGCTGGACTCGATGATCCATATCCATTAGGTGAAATGGAAGGAGTTGCACGTTCCTATCCTGGCCGTGTGATCGATTTCGCAGTCGAAGCAAATATCATTTCTCAGCAAGAATCAGATGAAATTTGGTACGATAACGTACTGAGATGGCTTGGGAAATCTAGTATTTAATTAGAATTAAGTCCCCGCGGCTGAAGAAGTTAGATCGTTCTAGTTTTAGTATTAAAATAAACGGATTTGTTCTCGTTTAGTAGGCTCGTGCTTCACTTCGAGAAAAAAAGTATCTTTGCAAAAATTATTTTTCCAATGGCTCAAAAACCTTCAATTCCGAAAGGAACCCGTGATTTTTTACCAATCGAGGTAGCGCGTAGAACGTATATTTTTGATACAATCAAGCATTCCTTCAAAAAATTCGGTTTCGCTCCGATTGAAACTCCTTCGTTTGAATTGTCATCAACCTTAATGGGAAAATACGGTGAAGAAGGTGATCGTTTGATTTTCAGAATTTTGAACTCAGGCGATAAAATGCTAAAAGCTGATTTACAAGCATTGGAAGATAAAAACTTAGCGCGCTTTGCCAATTCATTGGCTGAAAAAGCCTTGCGTTATGATTTAACTGTTCCGTTTGCACGTTTCGTAGTGCAACACCAAAATGATTTGTCATTTCCCTTCAAACGCTATCAAATTCAACCTGTTTGGAGAGCTGATCGTCCACAACATGGTCGTTATCAGGAATTTTTTCAATGTGATGCGGATGTAGTAGGAAGTGATTCGTTGATTTATGAAGTGGATTTCGTGTTTTTGTTCGATGAAATTTTGTCAAACCTACAATTACCAAGTTTCACAATTAAAATTAATAACCGTAAAATTCTTTCAGGAATTGCAGAAGTGAGTGGTGAATCCGATAAACTGATTGATATCACGGTTGCAATCGATAAATTGGATAAAATTGGTGAAGAAGGCGTTGTCAAGGAATTGACAGAAAAAGGTCTTTCTTCTGATGCAATAGCGAAAATTCAACCGCTTTTTAGTTTCTCAGGAACAAATGAGGAGAAAATGACCAAAATGAAAGAGTTCCTTGCTTCAAGTGAAATTGGTCAAAAAGGTCTTGAAGAATTGCAATTTGTGTTTAATCAAGTGAACGATTTAGGCTTACAAAAAGCGGAATTGGAATTTGATATCACACTTGCTCGTGGACTCAACTATTACACTGGAGCAATTTTCGAAGTGAAAGCGAATGGCGTTAAAATGGGAAGTATTTGTGGGGGAGGACGTTATGACGACTTGACTGGTTTATTTGGAATGAAAGGTATGTCAGGTGTTGGAATTTCATTTGGTGCTGATCGCATTTACGATGTTTTAACAGAATTAGAATTGTTTCCGAAAGAAACAGATCAAGGTTTAACCCTAATGTTTGTAAACTTTGGAGAAAAAGAACAAGCGCACTGCATGAAATTGGTGAAAGCTACGCGTGACAATGGAATCGATTCGGAATTGTATCCAAGTGCTGCCAAAATGCAAAAGCAAATGAAATATGCCAATGATCGCAAAGTGCAATATGTTGCCATCGTTGGAGAAGCTGAAATGGCTGAAGACTTAATCCAGTTGAAAAATATGGAAACGGGCGATCAAGCTGAGATGAGTATCGAAGAAGTAATCGTCCATCTAAACAGAATATAGATATAACACAGCGTAAAGTCGAATTGCATTCGACTATTATGTCAAGAGAAGTATATATGAAAAACTACCAAATAAATAACAACTGGATTTCACTTGAAGAAATCGATAATATACTAGGCGAACATCGCACCTTAGTTTTAGGTGATGACGGCCGAGCAGCAATTCAAAAATGTCGCACGTATTTGGACGAAAAAATCAAACGTCACGACAAGTTAATTTACGGAATCAATACTGGTTTCGGTTCCTTGTGTAACACTGCAATTGATGAAAAAGATTTGGAGCAATTGCAAACAAATTTGGTTCGTTCTCATGCATGTGGAACAGGGGAGGAGGTTCCTCAAGAAATTGTGAAACGCATGTTGTTATTGAAAGTTTTAGGACTTTCTCACGGTAGTTCAGGTGTTCAAGTAGCGACAGTAGAACGTTTAATCTATTTCTTTAACAATAACATTTTACCTGTTGTCTATCAACAAGGAAGTTTAGGCGCGTCAGGCGATTTAGCACCTTTGGCACATCTTTCCTTACCATTATTAGGAGAAGGAGAAGTGTATTTTCAAGGAGTAAAACATTCAACTTCTGAAGTGTTAAAAGCCTTGCATCTTGAACCAATTGTGTTGCAATCGAAAGAAGGATTAGCTTTGTTGAACGGAACTCAATTCATGAGTTCGTATGCTTCGTATTGCGTTTCTAAAGGAAAACAATTGTGGAACCAATGGAACAAAGTAGCAGCTTTATCTTTAGAAGGATACGACGGTCGCTTAAATCCATTTCAAGCGAATGTCAATGAAATTCGTAATCAAGTTGGGCAAATTGAAACAGCTGAGATTTTTAGAAATTTATTAGCAGGAAGTGAAATTGTAGCGCAAGAAAAAGCGCACGTGCAAGATCCTTATTCTTTCCGCTGTATTCCACAAGTGCACGGAGCTTCGAAAGATGCAATTGATTATGCGGCAATGATTGTTGAACGCGAAGTGAACGCAGTCACAGACAACCCAACTATTTTTCCAGATGACGATGATGTTGTTTCAGCAGGAAATTTCCATGGTCAACCGTTGGCAATCACAATGGATTTCTTGGCAATTGCCTTGGCGGAAATGGGAAGTATTTCTGAACGTCGCGTATATAAGTTGATTTCAGGAACACGTGGTTTACCCGCATTTTTGGTTGCTAATCCAGGATTGAATTCAGGATTTATGATTCCACAGTATGCGTGTGCGTCGGTTGTGAGTCAAAACAAACAATTGTGTACACCAGCATCGATTGATACGATTGACTCATCTAACGGACAAGAAGATCACGTTTCGATGGGAGCAAATGCAGCAACGAAACTATTCCGCATCGTAGAAAATTGCTTTACAATTCAGGGAATTGAGTTGTTGAATGCTGCTCAAGCAGTTGAGTTTAGAAGACCGCTGAAATCCTCAAAAGTGATTGAAGAGTTGTTTGATGCATACCGTCAAAAGGTAAACTTTGTTAACGACGATATTTATTTACACCCATTGATGAAGGAAAGCATTAAATTTGTGAAAGAAAAATTTTAAAACATGGAATTCGAAAATCAGATTGACAATATGCAAGATAAGAGAACTGAGCGTCCCGCTTTCTTGAAAACCTTATGTATCATGAGTTTTATTTCAACTGGTCTAGCCCTTGTTTCAGGTTTTATCAATTTACTTTCAGGTCCTTTTAGTAAGGAAGAAATGATGGATCAAAAGGTAGAAATGATGAAATCAATTGATGAGTTGAGAACACTTGAAATGGGAAGTTTGGCTGAAATGTTCGAGAAAATTCAACGTATGTCCGAATCAATGAATGCACATTTTTATGCAGCTCAACTTGTATCTTTAATCGTAGTTTCAATCGGTATTTTTGGTGTGTGGAAAATGTGGAATGGTGCTAAACTTGGATTTCATTTGTACATAATATATTCATTACTTTCTGTTTTAACTGTTTATTTCTTTGTTGCACCAGTTGATGTACCTTCTTTTGTGGTGATTGTAAATCTTATATTTTCTGGTATTTTCGTCTTCATGTACTCCCGCAACTTGAAATGGATGAAGTAAACTTCAATTCAGGAATTCATGATTTATAATTCGTGATTCTTTTTTTATTCTCGAATCACGAATCCTGAATCACAAATTACGAATAGCGAATTTCGCGCGCCAAAATCTTTTGTGTATCTTTGCGCCAAATTTCGAGTGAGTTATGATTTCAGTAAATAATTTATCCCTGCAATTTGGGAAGCGCGTTTTGTTTGACGAGGTGAATGTAAAATTCGTTAACGGAAACTGCTACGGTGTGATCGGTGCGAATGGTGCAGGAAAATCTACATTTTTAAAAATCCTTACAGGTGAGCAAGACCCAACAACTGGACGAGTTGAACTAGAGCCAGGAAAACGCCTTGCTGTATTAAAACAAAATCACTTTGAATTTGATGAGTACGAGGTTCTTCAAACGGTAATCATGGGTCACAAACGTTTGTTTGAAATCATGACTGAGAAAGACGCTTTGTACGCAAAACCTGATTTTTCAGATGCTGATGGAATGCGTACGGCCGAATTAGAAGGTGAATTTGCTGATTTGGAAGGTTGGAACGCTGAAACAGATGCCGCAACATTATTGAGTAACCTTGGAATTGAAGAATCGAAGCACTACATTAAAATGGAGGAGCTTTCTAACGATTTGAAAGTACGTGTATTGTTAGCACAAGCATTGTTCGGAAATCCAGACGTTTTGGTACTCGATGAGCCAACGAATGACCTTGATTTAAAAACCATAGGTTGGTTAGAAGATTTCTTATTGGATTTCAAAAACACAGTGATTGTTGTATCGCATGACCGTCACTTCTTGGATACTGTTTGTACACACATTTGTGATATTGATTACAGTAAATTGAACATGTTTACAGGTAACTATTCATTCTGGTACCAATCATCTCAATTAGCTGCACGTCAACGTTCAGATAAAAACAAAAAAGCAGAAGAAAAGAAAAAGGAATTACAAGATTTCATCTCCCGTTTTTCTGCCAATGCTTCGAAATCGAAACAAGCAACAAGTCGTCGAAAAATGTTGGACAACTTGAACATTGAAGAAATTCAACCATCAAGTAGAAAATACCCTGGAATTACCTTCCACCAAGAACGTGAAGCTGGAAATCAAATTTTGAGCATTGAAAATCTTTCTGCAACAGCTGAAGGTAAAACATTATTCAAAGGCTTGAATTTAATTGTCAATAAAGGTGACAAAATTGCCTTTATTTCAAAAAATTCTGTTGCATTGACTGCTTTCTTTGAAATAATCTCAGGAAATGCAAAACCAGAAACAGGCGAATTTACCTTTGGAACAACCATCAGTACGGCTTATTTGCCTAATGATAACCATTCATACTTTGTAGATAAATTGCCATTGATTGATTGGTTGCGCCAATTTGCTCAAACTGATGAAGAGCGTGAAGAGGTTTATTTAAGAACGTTCTTGGGACGTATGTTGTTTACAGGTGAAGAGGCCTTGAAAACGGCAAACGTACTTTCTGGAGGAGAAAAAGTACGTTGTATGTTGTCTAAAATGATGTTTGCAAAAGCCAACTTATTGTTGATGGACGAACCAACGAATCACTTAGATCTTGAATCGATTACAGCTTTGAACAACGGTATGAACGAATTCCAAGGAACCTTGATGTTTACATCGCATGACCACGAATTGGTAAACACAGTTGCGAATCGTATTGTTGAAATCACACCAAACGGAATCATTGACAAAATGATGCCATATGATGATTATTTAGCAGATGCTAAAATCGGTCAAATGCAAGAAGAATTGTACGCTTAAAAAAGCTATCAAAAAATAATTTAAGCCACAGATCATTTAGAATCTGTGGCTTTTTTTATACTATGAAAATTCTGATTATTCTCTAATGTCGGCAGAATCATTATTTTTGGTTACAAATTTTCAAAATCATGGTGAATTATTCTTTTAACATTGAAAACGCGAATCAACAATACATTCAAATTAAGGCAACATTTGATGTTTCAAAGGAAATAACCGTTGTACGTCTGCCAAGTTGGCGACCTGGACGTTATGAGCTAGGCAATTTTGCTAAAAATGTAAAAGGATTTAAAGTTTATAATGACGAAAACAAGCGAATCGAAGCTGTTAAAGTGAGTAAAGATGCTTGGGAAATTCAAACAACCACAACAAAAACCATCCGTGTTGAATATGCGTATTACGCCTTTGATCTAAATGCTGGATCAACCTACCTTTCGAAAGAACAATTATATGTGAATCCTGTTAATTGTTGTGTTTTTACAGAAGAAACAGCGCTTGAAGAAACAAAGTTGGAAATCCATATTCCAGCTTCTTGGAAAGTGGCTGGATCTATGAAAAATGAGAACAATGTATTGTTGGCTGCAAACTTCGATGAGTTGGCAGATTCACCTTTCATTTGTTCTGCAAATTTGCAACACGATTCTTATCAAGCTGGAGAAACGACCTTTCATTTGTGGTTCAACGGACAAGTGAAACCAGATTGGGAACGCTTGAAAAAAGATTTTAAAGCCTTTTCTGAAAAACAAATTGAGAAATTCGTTGAGTTTCCCGTTGAAGAATACCATTTCTTATTTCAAATTCTTCCAACAAAAGCCTATCACGGTGTGGAACATTGCAAATCGACTGTGATTTGTTTGGGACCAACTTATGATTTGTTCGGACCGATTTATAAAGAATTATTAGGCGTTTCATCGCATGAATTGTATCACACTTGGAACGTCAAAGCGATTCGTCCAATTGAAATGTATCCGTATGATTTTACTAAAGAAAATTATTCTCGTTTAGGATACATTTGTGAAGGAATTACAACGTATATGGGTGATTTGTTCCTCTTGAAAAGTAATGTTTTCACTTTAAAGCAATACTTAGAGGAAATGAATGTGCAATTGCAAAAACACTTTGATAATCACGCACGATTCAATTATTCTGTGGGTGATTCTTCGTTCGATACGTGGTTAGATGGATACACACCTGGCGCTCCTGGACGTAAAGTGTCTATTTATACCGAAGGATGTTTATTAGCATTTGTTACGGATGTGATGATCATGCGTGCAACTGGCAATCATTACAGCTTGGATGCAGTAATGAAAAAATTGTACTTCGATTTTGCTTTGCAAGGAAAAGGTGTTTCGGAAGAAGATTATATTGCAACCTTAGAAAATATTTCAGGTATTTCGTTCAAAGAGTTTTTTGAATTGTATGTACATGGTACAAATCCGTATGAGGCGATTCTAACGGAAAGTTTCGAATACCTAGGATTAGAATTAAAGCATGTTCCAGCGAAAGCCTATTCAATGGGTAGGTTAGGATTTAAAGCTGTTCCAAACGGTGCAAATTTCCTTGTAGCAGCATTGTATCCCGGTGGTCCAGCTGATTTAGCAGGATTTATGGTCGGAGATGAACTTGTAGCAGTGAATGGCTATCAATTCAATGGTGAATTGGAAAAATGGTTCACGTATTTCACAGATGATCAAAAAACGATTACGATTAGTCGTGGTGGTCGCTTGATTGAAACAACGATTCCAGAAGTACAACGTTTCTTTTATTCGGAATATTCAGTGGTTGAAATCGCTGAACCGAACAATTTACAAAAGAAAGCGCTTGAGCACTGGAAGAAGTAACAAAGAATTCGTGATTAATAATTCATAATTCGTAATTGAATTATTAATACAAATCAGATTATACATTTAAAAAACAAAAAAGGGACGCGATAAATCGACGTCCCTTCTTTCATAGTATCTCTAATTTAGTCACTAATCACTAGTCACTAGTCACTAATTAAAACTTATAGCTCACTCCAATACTTGGCATGATTGGGAATTGGTAAATCGCTTTTGACGTTACACGACTAACGTAGAAAATGTTTCTACGGTCATAAACGTTTGTAACACTTCCAATTAACTCAAGAACATCATTGTTTTTAAAGTTGAATTGTTTTTTAACTGTAATATCTAAACGATGGTATGTTGGCAATCGTTTACTATTGAAATCTCCCAATAATGTAGAAACAGTAGTAGGATTCGATAAAGTTGGATCCGTTGTAACTCCACCTTGGAAATTTTCACCTTGATAATATCCTGCAGTAGGAGTGAACGGTAAACCAGAACCTAAGTTCCAACGAACACTTAATTCAATGTCTTTGTTTTTTCCAAACAAGTAAGTTCCAACTAAATTGATATTATGTCTTCTGTCAAATACCGGGAAATACTCAGCAAAACCATCCCAACGTGTTGAATAACCATATGAATAAACACCCCACAAGAACAAACGGTCTTTTGAATATTTTAATAAGAAATCCAAACCATAAGAAACTCCATCTTCAATGATGAAATCTTTTTTGTAAACATCATCAATGTTCGAGAATTGTGCGATGTCTTCGTAAATTTTGTTTTGGTTAATGTTACTCAATTGTGAGAAATATTTGTAATATCCTTCAACATTTAACATTAAGTTTTTACCCAAATCGTATTCGAAACCTGCAATGGCATGCCACGCATATTGAATACCATTACTTATCGATTTTACGTTTTGAAATTGATTCACGAATGTTGACTGAACATTTGTTGGAGCAGATAATAAACCGTTGAAAAGATTCACAATGTCTTTATCCGAAGATGCTGAAGTAAAGTTTTGAGAGAAACGTCCTCCAGATACTTTTAAACGGAATTTTTCAGTTGCATTGTATTTAGCTGCAAAACGAGGTTCAACAGATGGTGTTCCCAAGGATGCATAAATTTGAACACGAATACTTGGCTGAATAACCCAACGATTGCGAACAATTCGAATGTTATAGTAAGCACCAATTTCTGTAGTAAAGTTTGTTGCTTCAATCTTGCGTTTCGCCTCGTTGTACGTAGTGAAGGAGGTGTTGAATCCGTTGAAATTCAAGCCATAATTCATTTCGCTTTCGTTTTTCAAGAAATAAGTGAAATCAAATCCTAAATCAAATCCACCAATTTTACTTGTGCGTGGTTCAGTTACTTCTTCATTAAATGTTGTTTCATATGTACTTCCATTCACGTGACCTTTAATCATCATAGAAGAACTAGTTGGAAGTAATATAAAGTTCATTCCACCTCCAGATGCTTTCCAATCTAAATCGGCAACGTTGTAATTTACAGAATCCTGATTATGAAAACCAAAAGCTGCGAATTTAGACCCACCTTTACTATTAAATGTTACTTTACCATATAAATCTGTAAAGTTAAATGGTAAACCATTTCCATCATTTACAGAAGGATACAATGTTTTAGAGGTGTAATCCAACAAACTATGTTTTGCAGAGAAAACATAAGATCCAGGACTTAAAGAAGAACTGTCTTTTGGACGCGACAATGGACCCTCCAAAACAACTTTCGCTAAGAATGGAGAGGCAGAAACTTTTCCACCAAATTCTTTTCTATTTCCATCACGGTAAGAAATATCCATTACGGACGAAATTCTACCACCATATTTTGCGTCAAAACCTCCTGTGTAAATATCTGCGTTTTTTACAAGCTCTGTTTCAAAAATTGAAAAGAAACCAATCGAGTGAAAAGGATTGTAAATGGTCATTCCATCCAACAAAATTTTGTTTTGAATTGGTGTTCCACCACGAACATACAATTGCCCACCTTGATCTCCTGTGGTAACAACACCTGGTGTAACTGAAAGTCCACCAACAATATCATTTTCAGCACCCATACTCGGAATACGCTCCAAATCTTTCTTTGACATTTTCAAAGTAGAAACCTGAGTTTGAGTTTTCTTTTCCTTTTGTTTAGCAGATACATTCACTTGGTCCATTTCCTTCATTTTAGGCAATTTCTGCAAAATGATGTCAATATCAATGATGTCTTTTGCAACCTTCACATCTATGTTTTTAGTGTATACATAATGTGTGCTTAAGTCGATTTGTAGGATATAACTTCCTTGTGCCACTTTCGGAATTGAAAAGATACCATTCACATCAGTAATAGCGCCAGAAACAATTGAACTGTCCTTTGATAAAAGTTTAACTTTCTCAAAAGCAATGGCTTCACCATTTGATTTTTCATGAACTTGTCCTCGAATAGTTACATCTTGGGAGAATGCAGATCCAACTAAAAGGACATTGATAAGTGTTAGTAAGAATAATTTCATAAGTATTAACAGTTCATTTTGAGGACCGAAGATAAAACTTTCTAGTCAATTAAAGCCTTGCAGAGCCTAAAACAATTTTAATGGTAGGAATTATTGAGTTAAATGTTCTGGGACTTTAATTGCTTTTTAGCTTTGTCCCAGTATACATCCATTTCTGCTAAATTCATCAAATTAATATCATCACCGCTTTCACGAATCATTGTTTCCATCAATTTGAAGCGATTGATGAATTTCTGATTGGTTTTCGCTAATGCGTTTTCAGGGTTGATATTGACAAAGCGTGCGTAGTTCACTAGTGAAAAAAGGATGTCACCAAATTCCTCTTCCATTGCGTCTGAATTCTTTTGATGTTCAACATGAAATTCTTCTAATTCCTCTTTGACTTTGTCCCAAACGTCTTCTTTGTTGTCCCATTCGAAGCCAATTCCTTTTACCTTCTCCTGAATGCGAGAAGCTTTTACCATTGCCGGCAGAGATGAAGGAACACCTTCTAAAACAGATGTTTTACCTTCTTTTAATTTTATTTTTTCCCAATTCGCTTTTACTTCTTCTTCGGTTGAAGCGATGGTGTCACTATAAATGTGTGGATGACGATGAACCAATTTGTCGCAAATGGCATTTAAAACAGAGGTTACATCAAAAGCATTTTGCTCTTCACCAAGTTTGCAATAAAATACCATGTGTAAAAATAAATCACCGATTTCCCCTTTTAATGAAGGTAAATCATTGTCGGTAATTGCATCTGCCAATTCGTAGGTTTCTTCAATTGTTAATGGACGTAATGTTTCTAATGTTTGCTTTTTATCCCATGGACATTTTTCGCGTAAATCATCCATGATATTTAATAATCGCTCAAATGCTTCTAATCGTTTGTCCATTCTTTTTTATTCAAAATTAGAATTTTTTTAGAAGTCAATTGCATTTCATTATTTTTGTTCCGCATATGAAATTATGGATTTGTTTTATTGGTTGTTTTTTGACGACAGTCGTCTATTCTCAAAGTAAACGAGAATGGGGATTTGAGTATCGTCAAAAAATCGGTTTTTTAGCTGCACATCGTGGAGTTATGGGACATTTACCACAAGACCAAGCTATTGCTGGAGAATTTAGTTACTACATTCATACGAAAGGTAAAAAGCAATGGCATAAGTCCTGTAATTATCCAACTGTTGGTGCAACATTGTTCGCTGGAAGTGTTGGGAATAATGAAATTCTGGGAAAATTTGTGGGACTGTATAGTTTCATCGAATTTCCGTTTATCAATCAGAAGCATTTTGAGTTTTCAGGTAAACTAGCTGCAGGATTAGGACACGGTTCAAAGGTATTTGATCAAGAAACAAATCCAAAGAATGTTGCAATGAGCACGCATTTTAATGCTCAGATCTGTTTAGGTTTGAAAACCACATATAAATTCCAACGCAATAAAATTACGTTTGGGCTAGATATGACACACTTTAGTAATGGCGCCTATAAAGTTCCAAATCTTGGGGTTAACTTACCGTATTTGTCTCTTGGCTTTGGTAGAACGATTAAAACAACTCAACACGATTCTATCGTTCAACAAAATCATATTCCTTTTAAAAAGTGGTTAATTGGCGCGACTTTTATTGCTTCTGCAAAAGAAATCTTTCCAACGGAAGGTAAAAAATATGCCGTTTTTGGATTGAGCACATCTTTTCGTTATTTCACTAAACCCAAAGTTGGTTTAGAATGTTCGTTTGATATTATTTCCAAGCAAGCAGTGATGGGGTATCGACCAGAAATTACTAAAACTCAATGGGATATATTGCAAATGGGAATTTACACAGGGTATTTATTGCCATTGGATAGAATTCATTTTGTTTTAGGAATGGGCGTATACATTAAGGATAAATATCAACCTGAAGATTTTATGTATCACAGAGTTGGTTTTCGCTATTATTTTGATAATGGAATTAATGCACAAGTGGTATTGAAATCACATTGGGCAAGAGCGGATTATGTAGAGTGGGGAGTAGGATACACGTTTAATTATCGTAAGAAATGAGAAAGTTAAATGTCATTTTTATTTTGCTGCTACTGCTAGTTTCTTGTAAAAAAGCAGAAGATCGTCCTTGTTTCAAAAGTGTTGGAGAATCCACTACGATTGAAGTTCAGTTAGCATCATTTGATCGAATGTTGTTGAAAGAGCACTTGAAATACGTATTGGTTCAAGATACTGTTGAAAAGGTTGTTATAACAGGAGGAAAGAATTTAGTGAATTTTATATCAGTTGATGTAACGGATGGATTATTGACCATACTGAATGAAAATCGTTGTAATTTCTTGCGTTCGTATGAAAAGAAGGTAACTGTAGAAATTCACTTTAAATCGCTCATCAATCTTGAATACATCGGAACGGAAGACTTAATAAACAAAGATACCTTGTCCTTAGGTTGGTTTACCATGTTGATACGAGATGGAGCAGGTCCAGTTAAACTAAACTTTAATGCAGATGCTGTTTTCGCTACAGTTAGTCATGGTTGGGGAGATTTTACATTCAATGGTGTTGTAAATCACGCTAATTTAAATGTAAGAAGTAATGGGTTTTGTGATGCTTACGGCTTAAAAGTACTTGATTCGTTAACTGTTATTTCGAACACACAAGGTTCTGTAAAAATAAATGCGAATAATACAATTTTAAGAGCCGAAACAGATGCTGATGGAAGCATTTATTACAAAGGAACTCCAATCAGCATCAGTTATCATCAATATGGTAAAGGTGAATTGATTGATGCAAATTAATGCCCTCGTTTCAATTGCATTAAGATTTTAAAGGCTTTATCTACATCATCTTGTTTCACGACAACAGTAAATTCATTTGATGTTGAAACAATTTCAACGATGTTGATTCCTTCCCAAGCTAAATGCTTTAAGATATAATAGTAAATTCCGTAAATTTCTGTATTAACTGAAGGAAGTTTAACCGTTACAGATGCCAAATCTTTTGTGTGAGATTTTAAGCGTTCTGTTTTAAATAGTTTTTCAATTAAATCCGTTTTGGCAGAACTAACAATGAATGTTGTTTCAGTTACACCTTTGCACAATGTGAAGAAACTATCATTTTCCTTGTTAATTTCTTGAACTAATTCGGTTTGTTTCGCTTTTAAAGATTCAGAGTTTTCATAGGTGAAATCAGTCAAATTACTACGAACTAAAAAATCACCCAGGTCACCCATAACATTTGTGATTTTTACGTTTAAGCGATGGTATAAACCTGGAGTCATGCGTTTTATAGCCATTACAATTGCTCCTTCTTTTACTTCTTTTCCGATTATTTCTTCAATTTCAGGCTTCAGTTTTCTTGCAAGCGCTGATATATTGATTAAATCGTCAGTCATCGCTTCTCTCAAAAACGGACTTCTGTTAATTAAATCTTCTGTGACTTTCCCAATCGAATTCATTTCGTACTTTATGTGATTGCAAAATTAACAAAAACACAACAATTTCACGAAATAAAGTTAATTTTTAACAAGTGAGTAAAGATTTAACAAACTATATGTTTTAACGTTAAATCGTAAGCTAAATCGAGCTGAGAAGTTGGTGTTAAATCAGAAGTATCGATTTCAATTGCATCTGGTGTTTTAATCAAAGGACTTTCTGTTCGAGTAGAATCAATCAAATCTCGTTCTTCAAGATTTTTTTGCACTTCTTCAAAACTAGTTTCTACATTCTTGTTTTTCAATTCGTCAAATCTTCTTTGAGCCCTAATTTCGGGTTTAGCAGTTACAAATAATTTTAATTCAGCATTTGGAAAAACAACGGATCCAATATCCCTTCCATCCATAACAATACCTCCATTTACACCCATCTTGCGCTGTTCCTCAACTAATTTTGCACGAACCTCTTTGATTGAGGCGACTGAAGAAACTTTTTCTGCAACATCCGGCATTCTAATATTATTTTCAACATTCTCATTATTCAGAAGAAGGTCAGATGTTAAAGTTTTTTCGTTGAATTGAAATGCGATTGTTATGTTTGAAAGTGCTGAAATGACATCAGCAATTTTTGGATTTCCGTCAGAATCAAATAAATTGTTACGCATGCAATAAAGTGTTACACCGCGATACATAGCGCCACTATCAATAAAAACATAGCCTAATTTTTTAGCAAGAGCTTTTGCCATAGTACTTTTACCGCATGATGAATATCCATCAATTGCAATTGTGATTTTTTTAGATGTTGACATATAAAACGAAATTAGCGATTTTTTGGCAAAAAAAAAGGGAGCCTAAGCTCCCTTCTATAATTTTAATTCAAATTAGAATCTCCATCCTAAACGGAAGTTACCAATGAAGTTGTTTCCAAATCCAGAAGATTTTGCTTCGTTAGTTGTGTTAGTAACAGATACACCACCAGTTGTGATTACATCTGTTCCAGCTTTAGTAGTTGCTGACATAAATCCTAAACCTAACTCCATACCTAAGTAGAAGTTTTCAGCGAAATAATAATCAGTACCAGCTACTAAGTTAACTCCAAATGCAGAAGTTTTAGCTTCGATAGCACGTGTAAAGTCAGAATTGTAACCTAAACCATCGTAGTTTGTCCAGTCATTTGTAGTTGAACCTCCACCAACTAAGATATCCAAACCTCCATATGGAGATAAACGATCTGTTCCAGCGAAGTGATACTCACCACCGATTGCAACATTCCATCCACCAGTTTTGTTTACTTCAGTTCCAGAACCACCAGCGTTAGTGTTTTCAGTTTCATAATAATTGTAAGTGTCAGATGAGTTTGCGATACCCAACGTTAATCTAGCTGCAATGTTATCAGCTACGAAGTAACGAAAACGGATTGCAGGTGCATTGAAAGACAATGTAGATGCATTGAAACCTAATTGACCTTCTAAAGAGAATGGTGAATCAGTTGTTGCTTTTTGAGCGAATGTTGAACCAGTCAACGCAATTGCTCCTACTAAAATTGCTAATTTTTTCATAAACTAAATTTTTTATTTGTTATGGTTTGGGCTAATGTACTCAACAACTCTGTAAAAAGTTACAAAAAAGAATAAACATTTTTTAGTTGAAAACCGACGAATGTCCAAAAATGCCCGACTAAATGGGTTAAGCTGACTTATTTAGAACTAATAAAAATTTAAAAAAATTATTTTTTCCACTTGGATAAATTCGTGGAAATCGTCAACATATTGTTGAAACCAGCACGTGAGAAAATCGAAAATCCATAGTCAACGCTAATTTTTTTGAAGTAAAATCCGACTCCAAAAGTGAATCCTGCCATACCTGGGCGTTGTTCCAATTTCATTTCTTGTCTTCTGTGATAATCAAATCCAGCGCGTAAATGAATTGTCTTCGAAATTAGAATTTCAGTTGAATAGGTAAAGTGTCTGGCTAGTTGTTCTCCAAAACCAGCATATTTTACCGGAATTGTATCTCCCGTTAATGGATCTACCGTTGGTTTCAGGTTTGGATCTACATAAGTAATATTCCAAGTGTTTAAATGGTGTGCAAGTAGCGAAAAACGAAATGGTGCATGTTTTAATTTATAAGAAGCGGCCATTTGAAATTCAGCTGGTAAAGGATCATGTTGCTTGGAAGTGTATCCATTGAATTGATATCCTGCATTTTTTACTAATGCTGTAACGAGTAAGTTGTCATCTTTTGCTGTATATGTTCCAGCTAAATCAATTGAAGCTCCGAAAGCATTATACGATTCAAGTTGCGAGAAAATTAAATTGATGTTTGCACCCACTGAAATTCGTGGATTCAATTGTTGACCGTAACCAGCTCCAATGATGCAGTCAAATGGATGAAATGTTCCCTCCTCGGTTCCGTTGATGTTTGTACGTGTAAATTCACCATAATTGACATAACGAATCGAAGCAGCACCAAAGCCTTTGAATAGTTTTCGCCCATAAGCAACTTGACCATAATTGATTCCTCCAGCCAACAATGCTTGATTCAAACTTAAATTGGTTTGCATTTTTTCATTCAACAAAGAAGGATTCGCAATACCTAAATTAATGTCTTGATCTTTGATTGAAATAAAATCATTTCCTAATCCAGCTGCACGCGCATTATAGGTTAAATCCAATAAGGCGAATGTAGTCGTTCCTCCTGTTTGAGCAAACGTGGAAAAAGTGATACATGAAATAAATACTATACTGATACGCTTCATACGGCAGAATTAACGCAAAGAAAAGGGAAAAATTTTACAATCAAATTCTTTTTCCAATTTCAATGGCTTCTAAATCATGAATTCGATCGCCAGTAATAGAAAAACGCAAAAGTGTCTTGACAGAATGAAAGCCTTTGTAACCACAAGCGCCAGGGTTCATCCATAACATCTTGTAATGCAGATCCATTTTTACTAATAAGATATGCGAGTGTCCACAAATAAATAATTTTGGTGCTCCTTTTTCTAACTCATCAAATGCAGGTTTTGAATACTTGCCTGGTTTTCCACCTATGTGTGTGATTAAAACATCGACCTTTTCACACATAAAGCGATTGAATTCTGGAAACTCTCGTCGAACAACATAATCATCAATGTTTCCATAAACGCCACGAACAGTTTTGAATTTGCGCAATTCATCAATCACTGCCACATCACCAACGTCTCCGGCATGCCAAATTTCATCCACATCTTTAAAATGCTCATAAATTTTTGGATCAACATAACCGTGAGTATCAGAAAGTAAACCAATGCGTTTCATGTTGCGAAGGTAGGGATTTTGTTTTTAGACATTGGGACTTTAGGATGTTAAGATATTAAGACGTTAGGATATTAAGATCTTAAGACGTTTGAAAAAAATCATCTTTCTGTCTTGCCGTCTTGATGTCTTGTAGTCTTGATGTCTTGAAGTCCTGAAGTCTCGATGTCAGAAGAGTTTGTATATTTGCTTCATGGATCAACAACATTTAGAAAATTGGTTGAATAAACGCAAAGAACGTCGTGCAGCGCGAACGTTGGATGCTTTGTTGGCTGGTTTGAGAAATGGTGATCGACAAACGTTGGCGGAAAGTATAACCTTGGTTGAAAGTACGCGACCAGAAGATATACGCTTGGCTGCGGAATTGGTACAAGCATGTTTGCCTTTCTCAGGAAAATCGATTCGCGTTGGAATTACGGGTGTTCCTGGAGTAGGGAAGAGTACTTTTATTGAATCGTTCGGAAAAGTGCTTGTCGATAAAGGATTGAAAGTCGCTGTTTTGGCGATTGATCCGTCAAGTTCAACAAGTGGCGGAAGTATTTTGGGCGATAAAACGCGCATGCAAGAATTGTCGGTCAATGAACAGGTGTTTATTCGACCATCTGCCGCTGGTGTGACCCTTGGTGGAGTAGCACGAAAAACACGCGAAAGTATTTATGTGTGCGAAGCGGCTGGTTTTGATGTCATTTTGATTGAAACAGTTGGCGTTGGGCAATCGGAAACGCTTGTGCATTCAATGGTAGATTTTTTCTTATTGTTGATGTTAGCAGGAGCGGGAGACGAGTTGCAAGGAATCAAACGCGGAATCATGGAAATGGCTGATGCCTTAGTGATTACAAAAGCAGATGGAGACAACGCTAAGAAAGCACAAATGGCGAGTCGTGAATATGCCAATGCCATGCATTTATTTCCACCAAAACAAAGCGATTGGACGGCGCAATCATTTACGTGTAGCTCCTATCAAAATGAAAATATCGACAAAGTTTGGCAAGTCATTGAATCCTTTGTGAATCAAACAAAAATCAATGGATGGTTTGAAACGCATCGCAAACTACAAGATAAATATTGGTTAGCTGAGACCTTGAAAGAAATGATTTTGAATGATTTCTTTGGGGATGACAGCTTAGTGAATGAATTAAAAAAAGCTGAAGAAAACGTTTTTTCCGGCGAACTCACCTCGTTTCATGCAGCGGAATTGGTGTATGAACTTTTCAAAAACAAGAAATGAAACAAGAATTTAAAATAGTTGGCGATTACATTGAATTAATTCAATTATTAAAAGCCTTGGGAATTGCTGAAACAGGTGGACATGCAAAAATGATTGTAGAAGAAGGTGATGTCATTCGCAACGGAGAAGTGGAATTGCGCAAACGTGCAAAATTGATTCCTGGTGACAAAATTGAAATCGACGACCTAGAAATTCATTTGGTTTAACATTTTTAATACTAAAAAAGGGACGCGATAAATCGACATCCCTACTTTTTATTCTTTTTAAAAACTGTATAAGCTTTAATAAATCGAACTGTTTCTCTGTCGATGCTCCATATTCCATGCTCAATGTTCTATTTAGAAAAGTTCCTGAAACTCTTTCTTTAAATATTCAACCGTAATTTCCGTTGGCATTTCTCCAACTTCAGCAACGATTTCGAATATTTTTCCTGATAAATCCATTCCCGTTGATGTTGGAAGCATTTGACTTCCTGCCAAGTTGATGATTTTCACTGTTTCTTCTTTCGAATTTTTAACCATTAGCCACGCTTGTGGTGAAACGAACATTTGTTGAGCAACATTGTGATCATATTCTTCACGAATCGCTTTCAAGAAATCTGCTTGAAGGGCTTTTGCTGGTAAACCTGGATTGTGCAAACGCATCACTAAACTGTTTGGATGAATGCGCTCCATTAATAAAATGGCACGTTGATATGCTTCCAAACGACTTGGCAAGAAAAATTCCTGACGCTGCTTTTTCATTTCAAGTTGAACAGTGCGAATTTCTTTACTTGTTTCCTTTCTTAAAAAGAAAATTGTCGTTAATAATACTGCTCCTGCAGGGATAATAGTCAAGGCGATTTGCAAAACAACTTCCATGGTTTCTAAAATTTTGTACAAAGATAAAATTCCAATTGAGAATAAAGTAACGAGTTAATCGACAAAAATTATTTCCTTCTGAACAAAAAATGGTAATTTCAGCCTTCAAATTTAGTTATGAGTACAGCCTTAGTCGTTTCGATATTAGTTGCCTATTTCGCAGTGTTGATTTTGATTTCAGTTCTGACATCCAAAAACGCTGATTCTGAGACATTTTTTACTGGTAATAAACAAAGTCCTTGGTATCTAGTGGCTTTTGGAATGATTGGCGCTTCTTTATCAGGCGTCACATTTATCTCTGTTCCAGGAAAAGTGTACACAGAAGGAATGGCTTACTTTCAAATTGTATTGGGTTACGTTCTCGGTTATATTGTGATTGCCCAAGTATTGATGCCGATGTATTATCGCCTCAACGTTACATCAATATATGAATATTTGCTCAAACGCTTCGGTGTTGTGAGTTATAAAACTGGAGCAAGTTTCTTTATATTGTCGCGCACGCTTGGATCAGCAACACGTTTATATTTAGCAACAATCGTACTTCAATTGTTCTTGTTTGAAGACTTAAATGTTCCGTATTGGTTAACTGCCGTTATCACCATTGCTTTGATTTGGGTGTATACATTTAAAGGAGGAATTAAAACCATCGTTTACACTGACACATTTCAAACCTTATTTCTTGTAAGTGCTGTAGTGATTTGTACGATCATCATTGCGCAAGCTTTAAATGTTGATTTTTCTGGTTTGTTTTCAAAAATTACGAACGCTAAAACATCAAATGGCGGTTCAATGACGCAAATATTCTTTTTTGATGATCCCTTAGTGAAAACCTATTTCCCAAAGCAATTTTTTGGTGGAATGTTCTTGGCAATTGCAATGACAGGATTGGATCAAGATTTAATGCAAAAGAACTTAACCTGTAAATCAATCGGCGATGCGCAAAAAAACATGTATTCATTTACAACTGTACTAATCATTACAAATTTCCTATTTCTTCTGTTGGGAGGCGCATTGTATGTGTACGCACAAGCGAAAGGTGTTGATTTGCCAATGAAAGGCGATAAAGTATTGACCGATCATGTTTTTCCAACATTAGCTTTGAATAATTTTGGAACAGTTGCTGGAATTTTCTTCTTACTCGGAATAACGGCGTCTTCTTATGCTTCTGCTGATAGTGCTTTAGCAGCCTTAACAACTGGATTTTGTATCGATTTCTTAAACTTCCACAAACGTGATGAAAAAGAACGTCAACGATTAAAATTGTTCGTGCATATCGGATTTTCAGTCATGTTTCTGATTATTATTTTAGGAACTAAGTGGTTTGTTGATGCCAACCCTGGAATCGATTTAATTGGCTTGATTTTAACCATTGCAGGATACACTTACGGACCATTACTCGGATTATTTGCTTTTGGAATATTTACCAAAAGAAGTTTACGCGAATGGTTCGTTCCAGTTGTGTGCATTATTGTTCCAATTCTATGTTATATCATCGATAAAAACTCGGAAACATGGCTCGGTGGTTATAAGTTTGGAAATGAATTACTTATTTTAAATGGTTTATTGACGTTTACTGGTTTGTGGATGATTTCTAGTAGAAAACAAGTAACGTTGGAACAAGCTCGATAATTATGAAAATACTTTTGCACGATAACGGTTTGCATTTGCGCCTAGCTCCTTTAACCTTGACACGTCCAGTTAGTGATGTGCGCATGGGAATTTTAACGAATGTGGAACGTTGGAAATTGGTGGAACCTGAAGCTGAAATCTTCTTTGAAACGGAAGAGTATTTGAATGCGAAATATCCAACAACTGCTGACGCTGATTTGGTGGTGAATGCCGCTTTGATTCCAAACGATGAGGTGATTGCTGCGATTTTAGCACTTTCAGAAAATGAAGAACTAGAAGCTGAAAGCAATTGGTTTGCACGCAAAGGAACGGGTGCTATAAAAGTAACTTACACGGGAGAAATGCCTTTGGTGATTAGCAAGCGTTGGCATTTGTTTCAAAAGAACGAACAAGCATTAAAATCCGATTTTTCCTTATTAACTGCTGGAAGATCATCACAAGCATTATCGAGAACAAATACGATAATTGGTGATGCTTCTCAGATTTTCTTAGAAGAAGGTGCAGTTGTTGAAGCAGCGATCTTAAATACGACATCTGGACCTATTTATATCGGAAAAGATGCTGAAATTATGGAAGGTTCAATTGTACGTGGACCACTTGCAATGTGCGAACATAGTGCGTTGAAATTGGGCGCAAAAGTCTACGGACCAACAACCTTAGGACCGCATTGTAAAGTTGGGGGAGAAGTGAACAATGTGGTTTTTCAAGCCTATTCAAACAAAGGACACGATGGCTTCTTAGGAAATGCTTTAATCGGAGAATGGTGCAATTTAGGAGCTGATACGAATACGTCCAATTTGAAAAATAATTACGGTTTCATTTCAACATATTCTTACGAAAAAGGGGAAGAAGTGAAAACGGATACCCAATTTATGGGTGTTTGCATGGGCGATCATTCTAAATGTGGAATCAATACAATGTTCAATACCGCGACTGTTATTGGTGTTTCATCGAATATTTTTGGTGCAGGATTCCCAGAGAAATTTGTCCCTTCATTCACGTGGGGCGGCGTAGAAGAATCGGTTCCATTTAAATTGGACAAAGCGATTGAATATGCAAACAACATGATGGCGCGAAGAGGTTTACAATTAACAGAAGCCGAAATTGGCATTTTGAAGCACATCGCAAAAGCGAAATAAGACAAAATTTCAGTTTTTTGTCAATGGCATATCATTTGACAATTAGTCTAGGTCTTGAAAAATGAAGGTTTAAAGAATATTGATTCTTTGATTTGATTTTTTAACTGACACTTTGACTTACAACATGAGAAGCTTTCATCAAACAACTTCTCAGCACAATTACGAAGACAATACTATGAGTGATATTTTTGACAACAGTTTTTTTCAATTTTCAGGAAGCATGGACAATGACGCGGAATTTATTCCACTGATTACGGCAGAGGAAGAAGAGAATATGAACAAACAGGAATTTCCTGAAGACTTGGCAATTTTGCCATTGCGTAACAACGTACTTTTTCCTGGCGTTGTGATTCCAATTACAGTTGGACGCGATAAATCAATTAAGTTAATTCAAGAGGCAAATAAAGGGAACAAGATTATTGGTGTTGTTTCTCAAAAGAATCAGGAGGAAGAATCACCTGAGTTTGCTGATTTACATACTATCGGAACAGTTGCACAAATCGTTCGTTTGTTGAAAATGCCGGATGGTAGTTCAACAGTAATCATCCAAGGAAAACGCCGTTTTGAGATTGTTCAACCAACTCAAACAGAACCATACATGCGTGCGAATGTCAAAATGCTGAAAGAAAAGGCTTTTGACAAAAACAGCAAGGAAATGGAAGTGTTGTTCAAAACAATCAAAGATTTAGCACTTCAAATCATTCGCGATAGTCCGAACATTCCTTCAGAAGCATCGTTTGCTATCGGAAACATTGATAGTCCAACGTTCTTGGTGAATTTCATTTCATCGAATATGAACGCCGACGTTTCTAAAAAACAAGAAATGTTGGAAGAATTGGACATGAAAAAACGTGTGATGATGGTCTTGGAACATTTGACTTTGGAAGTTCAAATGTTGGAAATGCGCAACGAAATTCAATCGAAAGTGCGTAAAGACATGGATCGCCAACAACGAGAATACTTCTTGCATCAACAAATGCGTACGATCCAGGATGAATTAGGAGACAATCCACAAGAACAAGATGTGCGTGAATTAGCGATTCGTGCAGAATCAAAAAAATGGGATGAGCGCGTTTCTAAATTGTTCTACAAGGAATTGGATAAATTGCAACGCATGAATCCGCAAGGAGCTGAATACACGGTTCAAATGAATTATTTGGACTTGTTGTTGGACTTACCATGGGGCGAATATTCAACCGACGATTTGGATTTAAAACGTGCTGAGAAAATATTGGAACGCGATCATTATGGTTTGGAATCGGTTAAGAAACGCATTTTAGAATACTTGGCTGTTTTGAAATTGAAAGGCAACATGAAATCACCAATTTTGTGTTTTTATGGTCCTCCAGGAGTTGGTAAAACATCCTTAGGAAAATCAATTGCAGAAGCATTAGGAAGAAAATACATTCGTATGTCCTTGGGTGGTTTACACGATGAATCTGAAATTCGTGGACATCGTAAAACATACATTGGTGCAATGCCAGGACGTGTGATTCAAAACATTAAAAAAGCAGAAATTTCAAATCCAGTATTTGTTTTAGACGAAATTGATAAATTGGGACGAAGCAATCACGGGGATCCATCTTCAGCTTTATTAGAAGTATTGGATCCTGAGCAAAACAATGCTTTTTACGATAATTACGTTGAAACAGAATTTGATTTATCACGTGTGATGTTTATTGCAACAGCGAACAATCTTTCAACAGTTCAAGGTCCATTGCGCGATCGTATGGAAATCATCGAGGTGAATGGCTACACAATTGAAGAGAAAATTGAAATCGCGAAACGTCACTTGTTGCCAAAACAAATCGAAGAACACGGAATTACGAAAAAAGATATTTCCATCGATAAAAAAGTCCTGGAGAAATTAATCGAAGAATACACAAATGAATCAGGAGTGCGTGGTTTGGATAAAATGGTTGCGAAAATTGTTCGTAATCGTGCACGTCAAATTGCAATGGAAGAGGAGTTCACCGCAAAAATTTCACAAGAAGATTTGTTTACTGTTCTTGGAGCAGGTCGTGGTCGCACAAAATACGAGAACAATGAAGTCGCTGGTGTTGTAACAGGTTTAGCTTGGACTAGTGTCGGCGGAGATATTTTATTCATTGAATCGTCTATCACCAAAGGAAAAGGTAAATTGACTTTGACAGGAAATTTAGGTGATGTGATGAAAGAATCTGCGATTATAGCCTTAGAATTTTTGAAAGCGCACAGTAGTTGGTTGAATTTGAACCAAGAAGCATTTGATAATCACAACGTACACATTCATGTGCCTGAAGGAGCAACGCCAAAAGATGGACCAAGTGCTGGAATCACGATGTTAACATCTTTAGCATCTTTGTTTACGCAACGTCGCGTGAAGAAAAACTTGGCAATGACAGGTGAAATTACCTTGCGTGGTGATGTGTTGCCGGTTGGTGGAATTAAGGAGAAAATTCTTGCAGCCAAACGCGCTGGAATAAAAGAAATCATTCTGAGCGATAAGAACCGAAAAGACATTGACGAAATCAAACAAGATTATTTGAAAGGCTTGACCTTCCATTTTGTGAGTCACATGCATGAAGTATTGGATCTTGCTTTGACAAATGAAAAGGTGAAAAATGCAGTTGAGGTGAAGTAAAATTGTTAGCTCGATTTCATTACAAAGCATAAGTTTTAACTAACTTTATATAGAATGGATAATCTTCATGATTGTCGAAATATATAAAAGTGGATTATTACGAACTTGTTTTATTTGTTTTTCTTGCGTTAATAGCGGAAATCATTGGAACCATAAGTGGTTTTGGATCTTCGGTATTTTTCGTTCCAATCGCCTCTTATTTCTTTGATTTTCATTCGGTTTTAGGCATTACTGCTGTATTTCACATTTTTAGTAATATTTCCAAAATAATTCTATTTCAGAAAGGTGTGAATTGGAAAATCGTGCTTTATCTCGGAGTGCCAGCGGTCATTTTTGTTAGTCTAGGAGCACTGTTGAGTAAGTATTTGGATAATCATCTTCTTGAAATCGGATTGGCTGTTTTCTTAATCTTTTTCAGTTTATTATTCCTTGTTTTTCAGAAAATTGAGATTCGTCCCACAAATTTTAATTCTGTTGTTGGAGGAACGATTTCTGGCTTTGTCGCTGGTCTTTTTGGAACAGGTGGTGCAATCAGAGGAATGACCTTAGCCGCATTTAACTTACAAAAAGATGTATTCATTGCCACTTCAGCGTTTATCGATTTTGGAGTTGATTTAAGTCGAGGATTGGTTTATTTCTCCAATGGTTTTATTCATTATCATGATTTAGGTTATGTGCTCATTTTAATTGTCGTAAGTGTTGTTGGGACGTACATTGGAAAATTGATTTTAGAAAAAATTTCAGAGACTCTTTTCAAGAAAATTGTATTAGGGGTAATTCTAGGCATTGGTATTGTCACCTTGATGAATCAAATTTTCGTGAAATAATTCACTCACGCAACTGAAAATTAAATTAGTGCGTCTTAGGATGTATAAAACAAACTACTATGAATCTATTTAAGAAATTTTCACTGGCAATTGCTTGTCTTGCAACAAGTTTCAGTTTTGCACAAACAATTCAATTCACCCAAGTTAATAACCTTGACATGATGATTGCCAATATTTTTGGCGTTCAATGTGATGGCGTTTCGAATGTTCAATTATTGGCTGTGCCGATTCAAGTGGGACGTTTTGAAAATGGAGGAATATTGGGATTGAATAGTGGTTTAGTTTTATCAACTGGAGTCGTTTCTGGTTCACAACAACCAAGTGGAGCTTTTAATTCAACTGGTTTTGGAACGAGTGGTGATATAGACATAGCAAATTTTGGTGCTAATGCAGGCCAATTTCCTACCAATTATGACGCATGTGTTGTTGAGTTTGATTTTACTCCGACATTGTCAGATACAATTCGTTTTACATATGTATTAGCATCTGAGGAGTATCCTGAATATGCGAATACGTCATTTACGGATCGTTTTTTATTCTTGGTTTCTGAGAATAGTGGGGCTTATGCAAATATTGCTTTCTTGCCAGGAACAACAACTCCAGTAGAAATTAATTCAGTGAATCAAGTGATAAACCCTCAGTACTACATTGATAATTTGAGTGGTCCAAATGCAGGAAGTTTTATTTTTGATGCTTACACAACGCCTTTTGAAGCAAAATTCTTTGCACAAACTGGTGCTTCTTATCATATTAAGTTAGTAATTGCAGATGTTTCGGACAATGTTTTTGATTCAGCTATTTTCTTGGATGAACAAGAATCGTTTAATGATATTAATGGTTTGTTAACAGTAAATGGTTCACCAGCAGAAGGGATTTTGGAAGTGTTTAATTTTGTTGGAGACACACTTCTTGCTCAACCGGTTCAAACATTGACGGTTTCAAACGGAACCTATTTAGCGGATAGTTTGCAAACTGGAATGTACCATGTTCGCTTTACTCCAGATCCTACATTGTTTCCAGGTGTTGCACCATTGTATTATACTGCAGGAGATACGTGGTCAACGGCTGATGCAATTGGTTTACCTTGTTTCTTGAATAGTGGAAACATCAATTCTAATACACTGAATGTTTTAAGTGGTTCGGGTGTAATCGCAGGTAATGTGATTATTGATACAACCTATTTAATAAAATCGCCAACAGTTGGATTTGAAAATGCGCTTGTTAAATTATTCAATGCATCTAATCAAGTGGTTGCATTTACGTACACTGATGCTACAGGGAATTTCCAATTCACATCAATTCCAAGCGGGAACTATTACATTCGTTTGGATGTTCCTTACATTCCACAATTAAACGATCATGCAATTACTGTGATTGGTAACGAAGTGGTGATTGGGGCAGATTTCTCCGTATTATTAGACGGAATTTATGCGATCGATAATCTTGCGTTAGGAATTGAAGAAGCTACTTTACTAAATGTTGCGATGTACCCTAATCCAGCTAAAGAAAAAGTAACAATTGCGAATGGCTCAAATACAGTTGTTTCTTTTGAATTAATTACGATTGATGGACAATTAATTCAATCAGGAACGATTGGAGTAGGAACAACAGATTTGAGTTTAGATGGGATTGCGGAAGGAATTTACTTCGTGCGCTTAGGTTCAACTGATTTACGTAAATTAATTATCAAATAATAAATTGATACAAAACAAAAAACGCCGGTCAATACGATCGGCGTTTTTTGTATAGTGAAAAAGTTGATTATTCCTCTTTCCAGTTTTGATCTTTCCCTTTGATATAAGGAACTGGAACTTTTTCTAATTCTTTCTCAAGAGCAGTCAAGCGAACAATCATTCCGTCCAATTTCGTTCTGAAAGCTTTGTACTCTTCTTCCGCAATTGCTTTGTTCGTTTGTTGTGATTTTGTTACAGCCAACGTGTTCTCAGACAACATGTATTGAACCAAGCCTAAACGCTCCATGATTCCAGGAACTGTTTCAAACTCTTTCGATGTTTTCAAACCATCTCCATACAAGGCTAATGAACATTCATCTACCAATAATTTCAAGGCTTTCACTTCAGCCATTAATTTCAAATCCGTATTTGGATACGTTAACAAAGCTGTGTAAATCGCTTCAATTTTTTCTTTTGATTCACCTAAAAGATTTGATGAACCAGTAACTTGACGATTTAATTCCATCAATTCATTTCTGAATTTATCCGTTTCTTCCGTGTTTTTAGCAACCAATGTTTGATTGTTCAAACCTTTCACATTGAAAGAAACTTTTTCGGTTAAGTTTTCAAATTTACCGTCTTTCAATAAGCCTACTTGAACAGTATACGTTCCCGGTTGAACAAAGAAACCATTGTTTTTATTTGCTGTATTCCCCGGATTAATAGGGTAGGTAGCTTCTGATTTCAAATTCCACGTAATTCTAGAAATACCTTTTGAAGGCGAACTGATTAAACGACGCACCTCTTTGTCTGCTGAATTGCGAATGATATAAATTAATTGAGCAGCTTCTTCTTGTTGTTCTTTTCTCAATTCTTCTATTGTTGGATACGTCACCGCTTTTTTATCTTTTTCTAAAGCCGCTTCTTTTTCTTTGCGCACATCTTTCAATGATTTTAACTCATCTTTGAAATAGAATGTAAAGTTTGCTCCAACTTCAGGATTTGGTGTTGACCACAAGTTTGCTCCTTGGAAACCTGTTCCTTCCAATCCAAGTGGATCTGCTTGAACATACAATAAAGCATCTGCTACTGGGAACAAATACGCTTTTTTGTCTAAGTTTTCTTTTGTTAATTGACGCAATGGTGAATAATTGTCTAAGACATAGAATCCACGTCCAAATGTTGCAGCTACTAAATCATTTTCACGTTTTTGAATGTCTAAATCGTAAACTGCAATTGTTGGAAGTCCGTTCAATTTTGTCCAAACTTTACCTCCATCATTTGAGAAATACGCGCCGAATTCTGTACCAACAAACAATAAATTTGGGTCAACATGGTCTTGCTTGATGCAATAAACAGAACCTCTTTCTGGAAGATTAGAACTGATTGAAGTCCACGTTTTACCTTTATCAGCACTTTTGAAAACGTATGGTTTGAAATCACCTGAACGATGATTGTTGAATACGGCATATACTTCATTTTCGTTGTGTAAAGAAGCTGTTAACATGTTAACACGTGTGTTTGCTGGAACACCCGCGAATGTTGACACTTTTGTCCATGTTTGTCCATCATTGTCTGAAACTTGAACCAAACCATCATCCGTTCCAGCGTACAACAATCCTTTTTTCTTAGGTGATTCATCCAAGGCAACAATGTTTCCGTAAATAGTCGTAGATGCATTTTTCATCACCGCGTCGATTGACCAAACTTGACCCATGACAGCTAATTTGTTACGATCTATTTGAGCTGTTAAATCGGGAGAAATTGTTGACCAATCATCACCACGATTTGTTGTTTTGAATACTTTGTTTGCAGCGAAATACAAGGTTTTATGATCATGAGGTGAAACCAATAACGGTGCATCCCAATTCCAACGATATGCTGCTTCTCCTTTTCCAGGAAGTGGTTGAATGTACACTTTTTCGCCAGAAGCTTTGTCGTGACGCACGATGAAACCATATTGAGCCTGCGCATAAGCGATATTTGGATCTGTTGGATCAGTTGCTGATTCAAATCCGTCACCACCATTTGTAATAAACCAATCTTCATTCATGATTCCTCCAACATTGTTCGTTTCCGATGGTCCACCCATTGAATTGTTGTCTTGCGTTCCACCATAGATATTGTAGAACGGATAGTCATTGTCTGTTACAACTTTGTAAAACTGAATAATTGGCAAATTCGAGTAGTATTTCCATTGTTGTGCGTGATTATAAGTTTCATATAAACCACCATCACATCCTGCTAGCCAGTGATCCGTGTTGTTGGGATCAATCCAAATCGCATGGTTGTCAACGTGTTTTTGGTGTTCGCCAGTTTGTTTGAATGTTTTACCGCCATCTTCTGTGTGATGCATGTATGTGTCCATTGCAAAGACTTTGTTTTTGTCTTTCACATCGCAGATGATTTCTTGGTAGTAATTTCCTGAAGTACTGAAACTTGACATTTTTGTCCAGCTTTCTCCCATATTCGTTGAGAGGAAAAATCCTCCTTTATCTTCACGACCTTCAACAATTGCATACACATAGTTTCCATCAACAGGAGAAACGGCAATTCCAATTCTACCCATTTGACCTTCAGGTAAACCAACATTGATTTTACGCCAAGTTTTACCACCATCCGTTGATTTATACATCGCTGATTCTGGTCCACCACCAATATATGTCCATTCGTGTCTTCTGCGTTGATGTGCTGCAGCGTACAAAATATCAGGATTTGTTGGGTCAATTGCAATTTCAGAAATTCCAGTCTCGTCAGAAACGAACAATGTACGTTCCCAAGTTTTTCCTCCGTCCATTGACTTATACACTCCGCGTTCACCACCTGAACTCCAAACTGGACCATAAGCGGCAACCCAAACAATATTTTCGTTTGTTGGATGAATGATAATATTTCCAATGTGTTCAGAGTTTTTTAAACCCACATTCGTGAACGATTTCCCACCATCGACTGATTTATAAACACCATCGCCATAGGAAACCGAACGTTGATTGTTGTTTTCTCCTGTTCCAACCCAAACTGTATTTGGATTTGAAGGAGCTAATTCAACACAAGCAATTGAGAACGATCCATAATTGTCAAAAATAGGAGAGAAGGTTGTTCCATGATTCGTTGTTGTCCAAACACCACCACAAGCTGCAGCAATGAACCAATTATCTGGATTTTTTGGATTTACAGCGATATCAACTACTCGTCCAGATGTTAATGCTGGACCAACCATTCTAAAATTTAAACCTCCTAATGTTGATGATTCAAATAAGGGAGCAGGTGTCGTTCCTTTTGCATCTTTTTTCTGTCCAAAAACTGGTGAAAAGACGCTCATTGCAAGTAGCGAAATGTATAGGTGTTTCTTCATTTTTTCAATTTGGAAGCTAAAATACTATAAACACATTATAAGTCATAATTTTAACACGAGAGTTTCTTCATTTTCCTGTAACCTTTGCGCCGATTTTTCGATATACTACTTTTTGGGTACGGTATTTGAAATTGCCCACAGAATTTTGATTTTTCAAACGTATGAAACACTATTATTTCTTATTTCTAGCGCTATCAGCATCTTTTTTCGCTTTCTCCCAAGAAGAAGATGAATCATGTTTGCCACCATCAAAAAAAGCATTAAAATATATTGAAGCAGGAACGAATGCCGTTGATGCTAAAACTGCCGTGGATAATTTTAATTCAGCAATTGCAGAAGCACCTGACAATGCAATGGTGTATTATGAATATGGAATGTATGCGTACGAAGCTGGTTTAAGCTACTACGACAAACAACCAAATCCTGCGATGGGCGATAAGAGTTTCGCGAAAGCTGAGGAAATGTTTCAAAAGGCTTTAGAAAATTGTTCGGATTATCATGCGAATTGTTCTTACTATCTAGGCGTAATCAATTACACACAACAAGATCAAGAAACGGCGATCAAATGGTTCAAGGAATTTAAGGCGTTCAAAAATTCTGACAATTCCCGTTTTCCAGAAGATTATGCAAAAAAACTAAAAGATGTGAATGAGGTTTTGGGTGGTTTAGAGGCTGAACAAGAAATTCTTTCAACATCTGTTCCTTTTGATCCAACAATGGTGAAAAATGTGAGTTCTGCCAAAGACGAATATTTCCCAATGATCTCTCCAGATAATGAGCTGATATTTTACACACGAAAAGTAGATCGCGCGAATTTGGGTGATTTAATGTCGCGTGTTGTCGAAGAATTTACCTTTTCGCAACGTGCAAGTGTAATGGATTTATTCAATATGGGAGATCCGTTAAAAGCGCCATTCAACGATGGAACATTTACGAATTATGGTTCAGCAACACTTTCAGTCGACAACAAAGAAATGATTATTTGTGCTTGTAAAACAGAGCAAATCTATGGTAAAGATTACCAAAATTGCGATTTGTACACAACCACTTACGAGCGTTCAGGAGAAGGTGGAAACGATTTCAAATGGTCTCCTCTAAAAAATATGGGATCGAAAATCAACACCCCAGATGGTTGGGAAGCACAACCTTCACTTTCAGCAGATGGAAACACTTTGTTCTATACTGTTGCTCGTCCAACTTCACGTGACAATGATATTTACATGGCCAAACGTCAACCAGACGGAACCTGGGGAGAAGTAAGACCATTCGATGAAATAAATACAGATGGAAAAGATAAAAGTCCTTTCTTACACCAGGATAGTGAAACATTGTACTTTGTTTCATCGTGCACTGATAAACGCAAAGGCGTTGGAGGATTAGATATTTTCTACATCCGTGAAGAAAATGGAAAGTGGTCTGAACCAAAAAACATTGGTTACCCAATTAATTCGAAAGAAGATGAACTTGGTTTATTTGTTTCAACCGATGGGCATTTGGCTTACTATTCATCGCGAGTTGGTGGAAACTGGAATATTTATTCGTTTGAATTATACGAAGAAGCACGTCCAAAATCGGTGGCTATTTTAAAAGGCGAACTGAAGGATGAAAATGGTGCTCCGGTTAAAGATGCAACAATTGAAATTGCGTATGCTGGTTCGGACGAAGTTACGCAAGTGAAAGTAAACGGTGACGACGGTAAATATGCTGCAGTTGTTAAAACAGACACGAAACAAGATGTGATGGTGACTGTAAAAAAAGAAGGTCATGCATTTGATTCTAAGTTAATTACGAAAGAAGAGATTAAACCAGAAGAAGTATCTATTCGCAACAATGATTTGACCGTGAAGGAACTAAAAGTTGGTGAAGCGTATACAATTAACGACATTTTATATGCGACAAGTTCGTATGCCTTGAATGATAAATCGAAATTCATTTTGAAAGGTTTTGCTCGTTTCTTAAAAGAAAATCCAACGATTTCTGTGTCAATTCAAGGGCATACAGATGATGTGGGTGATGACGGTAAAAACATGACTTTATCTGAAAATCGTGCGAAAGGCGTGAAAGATTATCTGGTTTCTTTGGGAATTGATCCAAAACGTTTATCAGCAAAAGGTTACGGTGAAACAATGCCAAAAGTTGACAATGATTCAGAAGAAAATAGATCAATCAATCGTCGCACAGATTTCGTAATTGAGAAGTTGTAATGAGCTAATTCAAAGATTCAAAATTTGAAGAATTAATTCATTTTAATTGTTTTACGTTTCGCTTTTCCATTTGATTTGTAGGTATAAAAATACCATTTGCCAATTACTTGGAATTGTTTAGTGGTGTTCGAATTCAAGTTGCGCTTGATAGAGCCTTCACTGAACAAACGGCCATTGGAATCGTATCGTTTTTCGAAACCAATTTCTTGTCCGTTAGCGAATGTTATTACTGACTTCCTGTTTGAATTGCTATGATAAAACGTGTATTCGCCAACAAGTTGACCGTTTTGATAGCTTCCGTTTTCGATTACAACATTTTGACTATCCGTTAGTCGATACAAGCCATTTAAAACGCCATTCGAATAGGTTGATAGTTCTGTTTGACCATTTTTGATTGTCCACAAACCATCTTTTTGTCCATTTGAATAGTTTCCAGTAATCACAGGTGTTGGTGGTGATGATTCATTGTAAAGTATATATCTCCCGTTCAGAATTCCCTTCGAATACGTAATCACGTCTGAAATCACATTTCCTTCGAAATTCAACCATTGACCATCGCGAACATAGGTTTTTGTAAGAGTATCGTATACAAAAAGATTACGTTGCAAAACCAATGGACAGCATTGATTAGGAATGTTTTTATTGTTGTGAATGTAATCCAAGCGCAAGGTGTCGCTTTTGTAAATTACCCAAAGTTTGATTGGATCTTGATTATACGAATTTGGATCATTCGGTGCTTCGAACACATACGTCGTATCTTGCTTTGTGAAATGACCGCTGCCAAAGAAAATCTCATGGTAATACCAATAATCATCCGTTTTTTCACGATTTTGATTCCATTTTTGTTGATGGTATTTCAACCCAGCAAGCAGCAATTCTGAAGTGTCACCATCTGAATAGAAGCTAATCAAGGAATCAAATTGCCCATTTGTAAAGTGCTTCTTTCGAACAAGAATTGATTTGTTGTATTCATAAGAAGCTTGAATAAGGCCGTTTTGGTAGTCTGCGGTTAATTTATATCCAGTTAAATCATCATATGATTCAAGTGTTGTTCCTACGGGTGAATTGTTTTTGTAATGACGCTCGGAGGTGATAATTCCACGTTCATTTTTTGTGTAATCAACGATACGATTTCCGCTTGAATCGCTTAATGCGTATGTGCTAATTCCACCTGTTTCATGAAACGTTGTATTTTCCAGAATTCGTTCATTTAAATAGAGTATGTGTTCATATAACTGCTTATTTTCAAAATAATATTTCCGATCAACGACGGTTCCATGGTCATACTCTTCTTGTAAATTCAAGTAACCCTTCAGGAATTCTTGTCGTGTACCATGTTCGATGCCATGTAAATAATGTGTGATAATTTTTTTCTCTTCTTGTTCATCGAACGACCAATTAATACCATGTAATTCACCTTTTCCGTCGTAGTTTACCCAAGAAAGTAGTTTACCTTTTGAATTAAAAGATTTGTTAGAAATGAGTTTTCCTGTGAGGTAATATTCTTCTTGTGTTTTTATACCTTTCTCATTAAAATATTCTGTTTTCCCATGTTGAATGCCATTTTTACAGGTTATTCTACTTGAGAGTTTTCCATTTGGATGGCGCGTTTCACCGCAGGTTGGTCCAATAATATAATATCCAGTTATAGGTAAAGTAGGATATGGCCATTCGTATGGTGGGTAGCCAATTGGTGGATAAATGATTGGCGGATAACCAATCGGTGGATCAGTAATGGGGTAAATATATGCTCTAAGTTCAATCTGAGGAGGAGGAATTAAGTACAAACGAATTGTATCTTGAACACCCGTTTCTAGATTTGTGTTCGCAGATTGGGCAACTTGACACCAGCTACCAATAGAAAGAAAATAAAATACGAATAATAGTAAGTAGCGATTCACATTCTTTAAACGTCAAAGAGAATTAAACGTTGCTTTGCATTTAAAATGTTCTTACTTATAAGTAATTTTTGATACGTTAAAATCTACTTTTTCGTCGATTCCAGGTAATTCTCCTGTTTCGGAATATTGCCAATGTAGGATGCGACTATCATCGATGAATTCTGGTTTTCGACTGTAAGCGGCAATCCAGAATTTATAGTCTTTGAAGTCATTGATAAATTTTGTTTCGAAGTAATTTAAGGAGCAATAAATAATTGGACGCATGCCTGTTTCATTTTCAACAACCGTCATCCAAATTTTCATTTTGGCAATTAAATCAGCATCAGAAAAACCTTCTGTCTCAACGTCTAAAACAGGAGGCAAATCCATATCCTCTTTCTTCCAATATTTCAGGAAATGTTGCGCTTGCGGACGTGGTTCTGATTTGGAATTGAAAAAATGATATGCTCCATGCGGAATTCCAAGTTTACTCAATATGGTTCTGTTGCGTTCCCATTGTGTGTCGTAGTGATCAGAACCTTCTGTTGCTTTGCAATAAACAAATTGAATAATCGTATCGTAATGTTCCGTAACCATTAATTGTTCCCAATCAATTTCGCCTTGGTGGTGAGAAATATCAATTCCAAAAGAAGGGAATCCAGCGGGAATCGATTCGATGACTGTTTTACGTTTCAGTGAATCTTCATCCTGCAAGTAGTAATAGAGTAGGGCCAAGATCAATCCAATCAACAAAAGACTGATGACAACCAATTTAGATTGCTTTCCCGATTTCTTTGATCGTTTCGTCTTTACAGTTGTTCTTTTTTTCTTCGCCATTGTCTTAAATAAAAAAAGGCCTCCTCGTTAGAGAAAGCCTAGTATCGAATAATTCGAATATCTTAGTTTGTGAATCTTCTTTTTTCTTTGATACGAGCTGCTTTACCAGTCAAACCACGGAAGTAGAAAATACGAGCACGACGTACACGTCCTTTTTTGTTCACAACAATTTCGTCTAAGAATGGAGAAGAAATTGGGAAGATACGCTCAACACCAATATTTCCTGACATTTTACGAACTGTAAACGTTTCAGTTGTTCCAGAACCACGACGTTGTAATACAACTCCTTGGTATTGCTGAATACGCTCTTTATTACCTTCTTTAATTTTGTAAGAAACTGTAATTGTATCTCCTGCTCCAAACTGAGGGAATTGTTTTACCTCAACAAGTTCGCTCTGAATTTCTCTAATAATATCCATGACTCTTTTTTATCTGTGTTCTTCCGCGTAAACGGGGGTGCAATATTACAAATTATTTCTAAAACAATCGAATAATTGAAGAAATATTTTAGAAAATTTTAAACCTGCCACAAAAATAGGCAGAATCACATCTTCTATTGTGCAAATTTAATAGATTTACTCATTCAAATTTCAGTATGAAGTCGAAAGTAGGAGAGAAAACAATCATTGGACGCCGTGAAAAAGCAAATTTGCCCCAATTTGGTTTAAACCATGTGGATGTAAAAGTCGATTCAGGTGCTTACACTTCTAGTATTCACGTGAGTTCGTGCAAGGAAGTGGAAATGGAAGGTGCAATCTTGTTGGAAGTAATCTTTTTGGATGAAAATCACTCAGCATTTGATAATGAAAAACACTATTTTCAAGAATACCGAATTAAAAAAGTGAAAAGCTCCAACGGTCACGAACAATTGCGCTACTTTATTAAATGTACAATTGAACTGTTAGGACGAAAAATAAAAACAGAATTTTCACTAACCGAACGCAAAGGAATGCGCTACCCGATTCTTTTGGGAAGAAAATTACTCAACAAACGATTTATCATTGATACTTCCCTTGTGAACGTATCGAAAAAAACAAAACAATAATATGAAAATTGGAATTTTATCGCGCAATGCGAATTTATATTCTACTCGCCGCTTGGTGGAAGCAGCAATTGAACGCGGACATGAAGCGCACGTAATTGATCACTTGAAATGCAATATTGAAATTGAACAAGGTGGTCCTTCAATTTATTATGGTGATAGTTATTTGACGGGATTCGATGCCGTGATTCCTAGAATTGGTGCTTCGGTAACCTTTTATGGAACGGCCGTGGTTCGCCAGTTTGAAATGATGAATGTTTTCTCTGCTGTCAGTTCAAGAGGAATTGTGCATTCACGTGATAAGTTGAGATGTTTGCAAGTGCTTTCGAAAGAAGGAATTGGATTGCCGAAAACGGTTTTCACGAATTATTCAAAAAACGTTGAACACGTTGTAGAATCCGCTGGTGGAGCGCCTGTCGTTTTGAAATTGTTGGAAGGAACACAAGGTTTAGGTGTTGTTTTGGCTGAAAATCAAAATGCTGCACAATCGGTATTGGAAGCCTTTAACGGTTTGAAAGCGCGTGTAATCGTACAAGAATTTGTGCGTGAAGCAAAGGGTGCTGATATTCGTGCCTTTGTTGTTGATGGAGAAGTGGTTGGAGCGATGAAGCGCCAAGGAAAACCAGGTGAGTTTAGATCGAATTTGCACCGCGGTGGTTCTTCACGTATTATCGAACTTTCAGTTGAAGAAAAATATACTGCAATATTAGCTGCAAAAGCGGTTGGACTCGGTATTGCGGGTGTAGACATGCTACAGTCTGAACGTGGGCCGTTAGTATTGGAAGTGAATTCATCACCAGGATTGGAAGGAATAGAAAAAACTACGCAAGAAAACATTGCGGGAAAAATCATTCAGTACATTGAGAAAAACGTGAACCGTTAAGTATGCAACAGAAACACAAGAAATTTGTCATTTTAGGAAAGGAAATTCTTCCAGGTAAAGGTGCGCAATTGAACCTTGATGTAGCCAAATTACACACGACAACACCAATTTTAGTTCCAGTAATTGTTGAACGTGCAAAAGTGGATGGACCAACTGTATTGTTAATGGCTGGATTACACGGAGATGAAATCAATGGAGTTGAAATTATTCGTCGAGTGATTAGAAAAGGATTCAATAAACCGCAAGTAGGAACCATTATTTGTCTACCTGTTTTCAATATTTTTGGATTTCTCAACTTAAAGCGTGAATTGCCAGATGGTCGTGATTTGAACCGTAGTTTCCCAGGAAGCGAATCTGGTTCATTGGCAGCTCAGTTTGCATATCACTTTATGAAAGAAATTGCGCCGCATGTGGATTACGTCTTGGATTTTCATACTGGTGCAGCTCAACGAAATAATTTCCCACAAATACGATGTGTTATGTCGGATGCTGAAAGCGTTGAATTAGCAAAGATTTTTAACCCACCATTTGTGTTGAATTCATCCTACATTCCAAAAACTATCCGCGAGTCCATCAATAAAAAAGGGAAGAAAATGCTCTTGTTTGAAGGTGGGAAAGCCAATTCTATCGAAGAAATGATTGTGGAAGAAGGATTGAATGGCGTGAAGCGTTTGTTGAGTCATTTAGGAATGCGCTCCTTTAAAATTGATATTTCGAAGGATCGAAATCCAGTTTTCCTTGAAGAAAGTAAATGGATGCGTTCACCAAATTCAGGAATGTTTCAAGCTACAGTGAAAAATGGCGCAAAAGTCGAAAAAGGCGACGTCATTGGTATTGTTACAGATCCGTATGGAAAAATTGAACGAAAGGTAAAAGCCGCCTCAACCGGTTTTATCATTTGCTTGAATGAATCACCAGTGGTTTATAAAGGTGATGCGATTTTCCATATCGGTAAAGAAATCCATAAATAATTGAAAATTTAGAATTGGCAATTATAAATCACAAATCACAAATCACAAATCACAACCGCCGAAGGCAGCACCGCAGGTAATCACAAATCATGAATTACGAATCATGAATCATAAATGATGAATCACGAATCTCTGGATTCGCTAAGTTTTTTCTACTTTTGCCTTAAATAATAGATCGTATGTCTGTTCACAAGAATGTTAAGAAGGTAACAACCCATACCTTACAAGAAATGAAAAACAGTGGAGAAAAAATCTCCATGTTAACAGGGTATGATTTTTCAATGGCGCGCATCATTGATGAAGCTGGAATTGACGTTATTTTGGTTGGAGATTCTGCTTCGAATGTTATGGCGGGACACGAAACAACTTTGCCAATTACCTTGGATCAAATGATTTATCATGCATCTTCGGTTGTTAGAGCTGTGAACAGAGCATTAGTTATTGTTGATATGCCGTTTGGATCGTATCAAGGGAATTCAAAAGAAGCCTTGTCTAGTGCGATTAAAATCATGAAAGAATCGGGTGGACACGCTGTGAAAATGGAAGGTGGAATCGAGATTTTGGAATCGATTAAACGTATTTTGACTGCTGGAATTCCAGTGATGGGACACCTTGGATTAACACCTCAATCAATCTATAAATTTGGAACATACGTTGTTCGCGCGAAAGAAGAACAAGAAGCACAACGTTTAATTGAAGATGCGAAAGCCTTGGAAGAAGCGGGTTGTTTTGCGATTGTTTTGGAGAAAATTCCAGCGCAATTGGCTGAATTAGTGGCTAAAACTGTTTCGATTCCAATCATTGGTATTGGTGCTGGAAACGGTGTTGATGGCCAAGTTTTAGTTGTTCACGATATGTTGGGAATCAACAATGAGTTCAGTCCGCGTTTCTTGCGTAAATACAATAATTTGTACGAGCAAATGATGGGTTCATTCCAAGAATACATCAAGGACGTGAAATCTGGTGATTTTCCAAATGAGAAAGAGCAATATTGATTAGAATCACGAATTATAAATAACAAATCACGAATTCTATTCAGCGCCTTGTGAGTGAATTAACCATTTTATACGAAGACAATCACGTTATTGTTGTCAACAAGAAAGCGTCTGACATTGTTCAAGGCGATAAGACAGGTGACGAAACAATGCCGGATACAATCAAAGCCTATTTAAAGGAAAAGTATCAGAAACCGGGAAATGTGTTTTGTGGTGTAGTTCATCGTTTAGATCGTCCTACAAGTGGTGCAGTAGTTTTTGCACGCACAAGTAAGGCTTTGGAACGTTTGAATGCACAATTTAGAGATAAGGAAACCAATAAAGTATATTGGGCAATCGTTGAGTCTAAGCCAGAAAAGTCTTCAGCAACCTTAACTCATTACTTAAAAAAGAATGAGAAGCAGAATAAATCCTACGCCTCTTTGACGGAAACTCCCGGTTCTAAAAAAGCTGTCTTGCATTATCAATTAATTGCATCTTCAGATAAATATCATTTGTTAGAAGTTCGATTGGAAACGGGACGTCATCATCAGATTCGTGTGCAATTATCAACGATTGGTTGCATTATAAAAGGTGATGTGAAATATGGAGCTCGACGATCAAATCCAGATGGATCAGTTGGTTTACATGCACGCACTTTGACGTTTACGCATCCTACAAGCAAAAAACCAATTTCAATTACTGCTCCTGTTCCAGAGGATAGTTTGTGGCAGTTTTTTCAATCGGCCGTTTCAAAATAAATTCATCATTTTTTGAGTTTGTAACTTTTGATACATTCTGTTCGATTGTGTCGATTTACATTTGTGGAAATAATTGTTGAATGACAAACAAGCTTAAAAAATACAAATTAACACTATTGGGTGCGGTTTTAGGCGCAATTGGTGGTTATTGCTATTATTATTTCGTTGGCTGTGCCTCTGGAACATGTGCTATCACATCAAGTCCAATTAACAGTACACTTTACGGTATTTTTTTGGGTGGATTGTTGTTTAACATGATCGAATCAGAAATTCAAAAAAAATCAAAATGATGGAGAACAAAGACTTTACAGTTGTAGACGTACGTACAAGAGCAGAATTTATGGGAGGAAATGTTGCAGGATCAATCAACATTCCATTGCAAGAAATCGTTGAGAGAGAAGAAGAATTAAAGACCTTGAAGCAGCCGATTATTTTCTGCTGTGCAAGTGGTAATAGAAGTGGACAAGCAACACATTATTTTAAACAATTAGGATACGAGTGTGAAAACGGTGGATCTTGGTTAGATGTAAATTACAATTTAAGCAAATAATAAGATGGGATTTTTAGACAAATTATTCGGAGGACCAAAAGTGGACTTAAAAGAGTTAGTAAAACAAGGAGCAGTGATCGTTGATGTTCGTACACCAGCAGAATACCAAGGTGGACATATCAAAGGTTCAATCAACATTCCTTTACAAGCTTTAGACGGAAGTTTAGGGAAATTGAAAAAAGAAAAAACAATCATAACATGCTGTGCTTCAGGAATGAGAAGTGCTTCAGCAAAAGGGATATTGAAATCGAAAGGTTTTGATGCACACAATGGTGGTGGATGGCATTCATTGCAGTCCAAAATCAGATAATAGTTTTTAAGTAATAAGGAAAGCGGTTCAATTGAGCCGCTTTTTTTGTGCGATTATTCAACGAAAAAGTACCTTTGTATTCAAAATTTGAATGAATGGATGTTTTTAGCAAATTGAGAAATAAAGTTGCTGTTTTTGATGAAGAATTTGATGCAATTTTCCCAGAAGATGTTCGCGAACATTCGAATCGCCATTTTACCTCTGTTTTCATCGCGCAACAAGCAACGGCATTTTTAACCGAAGAAGGTGCTAAGAATATTTTGGATATTGGTTCTGGAACAGGTAAATTTTGTTTAGTTGCTTCTACAGCATCAAAAGCCCATTTTACAGGTGTTGAACATCGTAAATATCAAGTTGAAATAGGCAATGATTGTGCGCAACGATTTGGTTTGTCCAATTGTAAATTCATCGCTGATAACATTCTAAATATCGATTTTTCGAAGTACGATGCATTCTATATTTTCAATCCTTTTCTCGAAGCAAAAGACCCATCGGCACAGATGGATCAAGCTGTAAAAGTTGGATTGAAGGAATATGACACGTTTAGCAATTACGTTTATCAGCAATTTGAATCATTAAAAATCGGAACCCGTATAGCATCTTATTGGACATCAAAAACCCAATTCCCTCCTTCGTATGAAATGGTGAAAAGTTCTTTTGGTCATACCTTGACTTTTTGGATTAAAACAAAATAGGGAGACAACGAATTGCCTCCCATTAATTGTTATCGCAATAAATTAACATGCCCTACAAAGGTTTCACGTTTTGCTGAATTTGCATATTTCACATCGATTTTCCATGAATAAGTGCCGTCTTGTGCAAATTCTCCATCAACACCATAGCGTCCATTCCAACCAATTGTTGTGTCATGTGATTCAAAAACCAATTGTCCCCAACGATTGAAAATGTATAAAGTGTAATCATTTGGATCAAATCCTGCTGCAAAAACTGGATTAAACATGTTGTTTAAATTATCTCCATCAGGAGTAAAGGTATTCGGAACATATAAAATCAACTCATCTTTTATTTCAATAAAACGTTCTGTTGAATCAACACAACCAAAACTCGATGTCGCAGTGAGTACAACCATATAACTTCCTGCCTCTTCTGATGGGAATTCATGATACGGTGAATCCTCTGAAGATAGGGGAGATCCATCCCCAAAATTCCATGAGTAACTTACTGCATCAAATGATGTGTTAAAGAACATAGATGATGGACTTACAATTGAGAAATCAGTGTTAGACATATTAAAATTGGCAATCGGTAAATCGTGAACAATCACTTTGGCAACCGCCATTGCTGAACAACCGAATAGATTTGTTCCCGTTACAAAGTAATCCTTTGATTCTTCTGGGTAAAAAGCAACATTATCAATTACTCCATCCGACCAAGTATATGAATTAGCACCGAACCCTTTTAAAACAACCGAATCACCAATACAAATTTCTTTGTCCAACGTTGTTACAATTGGTTTTGGATGAACGGTAACTGAAACAGAATCATTTGCTGAACATCCAGTATTGAACGAACCTGTTACATGATAAACGACTGTTCCAACTGCTTGATTGAATGGAATTCCATTTAATATTCCATTGTCCCAAACATAATTTGTGGCACCATTCGCTGTTAAGGTTATTGCAGTTCCTTGACAAGCCGTAATAGCAGGATTAACAGTTAAAGAAGGATTTGGATTGACAGTTACCGTAACTAAATCAGAATCAATACAGCCATTTGCATCTGTGCCATCAACAGTGTAAATAACCGTTCCAACAGCCTGAATAAAAGCAACACCATCGCTTACGCCATTGTTCCAATCATAATCGCTAGCACCATTTGCCGTTAACGTAATTGAAGTTCCCTCACAAACTGTTTGATTTGCTCCAGCATCGACATTTGGAAGTGGATTGACCGTAACATCCACTTGGTCAGTGTCCGTACAACCATTCAAATCTGTTCCTGTTACAGTATAAGTATTTGTCCCAACGGCTGGTGTAAATGCTACATTATCTGTAATTCCACCTGTCCATGTGAAGGTAGATGCACCTGAACCATTCAAGGTAATTTGCTCACCAAAACAATTGATTTTGTCCGTTCCTGCATCAACAACTGGAAGCGCATTTACACTTACAATCAACGAATCTTGTCCCTCACAACCAAAAACAGTTGTCCCAGTCAAAGTATACGTTAAAACACCAACGGCTGGTGTAAAAGCAATTCCGTCATTTACACCATTGTTCCAAGTTAAATCAACTGCACCTGCACCATTCAATGTAACATTAGAACCATCGCATACAGTTTGATCAATTCCAGCATTTACGACCGGATTTGGATGAATTGTAATCAAAACATCTGCTGTATCTGTACAACCATTTAAATCTGTTCCTGTTACTGTGTAAGTAATTACGCCAACAGCAGGAGTAAATGCAACTCCGTCTGTTATGCCATTGTCCCAAGAATAGGTATTCGCCCCTGCACCATTTAAGGTAAAACTTGTGCCTTCACAAGCCGTTTGATCATTCGCTGCTGTAACGATTGGTAAAGCATTGATTTGAATTGGTAAGGAATAAGTCGCAACACATCCATCAGCGGATTCAATAGTCAAGGTTACATTGAACGCACCTGCAGTTGTGTAGGTGTGTGTTGGTAATAAATATGTTCCAGTTGTATTAGGAACAGCAACGATTGCTCCAGTCGATGCAGGTGTTTGAGTGCCATTACCAAAATTCCATTGATAAGAGGAAATTACTCCCGGGTTTGGAATGGACGAATTGTCGGTAAAAACAATATCCGAACCTGCACAAACTGTCGACTGATCTAGTGTGAATAGTGCATTTGGTGTTGGAAATTCTGTTACGTCAATGTCTAAAAGAACAGAACATGCTGGACCTTGCGGAGGTGTAAGTAAGCAAGTATAATTTCCTCCAGCAGAAACAGTAATAGATTGAGTAGTCTCACCTGTGCTCCATAAATATGTTCCTAGTCCTGCTGGTGCCGTTAAGGTAGAATTTTGTCCTTGACAAATTGTTGCTGGACTTGCAGTGATTTCTTGAAATGAACAAGATGCATCAACATAAGCATAACCATAATGTCCGCCCAAAGCACAGTCTCCGGATGTAAATTCGATCGTAACATTTTGACCAACATATGCAGATAGATTTGTAAAAACTGTTGTCCAATTTGAATAAAGAACTGTTTCTCCACCGAAAATAATGGATTGATAATCAGCGGCATTTGCTGCGTCCGCAATAACAGAATACTCACCACATGTGATATTTGCGCCATTTTCGTCATAAACGCGAACTGTAAAATAAGGTCGTTCGTTTAAGGTATGACCAACAGGAGACTCAAATACAACTGCATAATTGTATGTGAAATACATGTTTGTTGCATCGACTAAAAAGGATTGACTCATTCTCGCTGCACCAGCGCCTGTTGTTGCTCCATTTCCTAATCGTACAGAGAAGTTTCCGCCTGGAAAAACTCTCGGAATTCCAACAATAGGGTCAAGACCACCTGCAAAAATTTGATGATTTGGACCAGGACCTGAAGGAACAGAATTAATGTAACTGTAAGGAACACTTCCGTCCGTTTCTCCAATAAAAAGATCCCATCCGTTTGTGTTTCCATCTTCAAAATCCATGTTTACGCATGGGCCGTTCATTGTTTTTTGAATCGGTAAAGAAGTAGTGTTTGAAGTGGAAAGTGAATTGATTTTTTTACTTAAATCAGCTAAAAAAAGATTCAATTGCACATCGATTACAGATTGATCTTCTGTTTTTAATTGTATAAGTGATGTTTGAAAATTCATGTATGAAGCGTCCACCAATTGTTGTAATTCAGCTTCCTCTGCATACCTTTTTTTGACTTGTAGAGTTTCTAAAACTTGGTTGATTGTCCAAGTTGAGAATGTAGCTTCCATTTTTTCGTGCGCATTTTGAGCGAAACTGAATTGGGCTGAATATACGAACACGATCACGATGATTAATGTAGTAGTTTTCATAGCGTGTGTTTTTAATTGGTTTCATTTAAATGACGGACGAATATGGGATAAAAAGGGTGGTAATGAATATTCAAGGCATTTCAATTAGCAAAATGGACTTATCAATTATATTATGCATGCATTGTAAATAAAATATGCATGCATAATTAAACAATATGTTGAGAAGTGAACATAAAATGTTGAATCTTGAACAATTATGCATTGAAAATCCAATATTCAAACAAGAATTCAATTGCTTCAAGTTGATAAAAGCCTATCTTTAAACTTTAAAACAAAAAAAATGAAAATGTTTAAGAACTTTCTTCTACTTACAAGCATATTGATATCTTTTTCGAAAGGTATTACAGCTCAAACAACAGCATACGATTTTCAAGGAGTTGATTGCAATGGAAACAACGTTCATTTATTCTCTGATTTAGATGCGGGACAAGCGATTGTGTTGTTTTTCTATATGCCAAATTGCGGAACGTGTCCTCCAATCGCACAGAATATTCAATCAATGGCGAATAAAATAAATGCAGTTTGTCCGGATTTAGTTAAAGGCTATGCTTATCCGTATCAAAATTCTACAACATGTACATATTCTGCAAGTTGGGTAACTGATAATGCCTTGGATTTGTATATTCCTATGGATAGTGGAGCATATCAAGTTGCTTATTATGGTGGATTCGGTATGCCAACGGTTGTTTTATTGGGCGGATCAAACCATGATGTGATGTGGTCAACTCAAAATTTTGTAGATTCAGATACAACTGTCATGCGAAATTTAATTTATTCGATATCTTGTTTAGGTGTGAATGAAACAAAAATGGATGCTTCAATACAATCGATTTACCCAAATCCTGCTGCAACAAACTGTATGGTTGAATTTAATTTGCGCAATGAAGAAACAATAAGCATTCAAATTGTTGATTTATCAGGAAAAATATTAGTTCGAAAAGAAGAATTTAAAGGATTCAATGGTTCAAACAAAGTTGATTTGGATGTTTCAACGCTTGTAACAGGTAGCTATTTAGTTCGCTTGACAAATGGCGAATTTTCTGTGACCGAGAAGCTTAACATTCTGAAATAGACATGTTTTCAATTCGCTTCTTCATTCTTTCATTTTTTGTTTCCTTTTTAGGGAATTCACAAGGTTATTATCATTCTCCAAATGACACACTTTGGGCTTCCACAAGCTTGGATCATCAAGTGACGATGAATATCACGCAAGTGCACACTTCCAACGATACTTTGCAATTCATCTGGCAGAAAGTGAATGTTGATTTACCTTTTGGCTGGGACGCTACAATATGTGATAATTCCAATTGTAATTTAGCCTTGATTGATGGTGATACAACTTTACCTGTCTTACCAGGCGATGACGGATTGTTATTAATTCATTGTACTCCTCATATTACCAATGGAATTGGAAAAATTCAATATTCAATGTATGAAATTCATCAGCCTTCACAAATTGATACTTTAACCTGGATCATTGATGCAAACGAACTTTACCTAAGTGAAACGTTAGATGATAAAGGTTCTTTTTCTGTACAAAACAATTTGCTGATTTGGAATGGAGATTCGTTGGTAAATCCAACATTAACTATTGTTTCAATGGATGGGAAAAGCATTCATTTGGATACAAAAAATTCTGCAAACGGATATTCTCTTTCAATTCTTAAAGCAGGCATGTATTGGGTTTTATTAGAGAATGAAGGAAAAAACTATTGTCAAAAAATATACTATGACGCAACTTATTAGATTAATCGGATTGATGTGCATTGCCGCAACAATGGCAACTACTGTTTATTCTCAAAATCCATTATTTATTCCACCTTCTTTAACAGGTACAACGTTTAATTTGAATGTTCAAACAGGAACACAGAATTTTTTCCCATCGAATCCAACCCCAACTTACGGTATCAATGGACCCTTCTTGTCGCCAACGATAATCGTAAATCAAGGCGATGTTGTGACTTTGAACGTGAACAATGGTTTACCAGTTGCAACAACAATGCATTGGCATGGATTACATGTTGCTCCAGAAAATGATGGTGGACCACATCAGTCAATTGTAGCTGGAACAACTTGGAGTCCGAGTTTTGAAATTTTGAATCAAGCAGCAACCTATTGGTATCATCCACATGGAGATGGAAAAACGGATTTACATGTGAGTAAAGGCTTAGCGGGTTTGTTTATTGTTCACGACGCTGCAGAATTAGCTTCAGGATTACCGCTAACGTATGGTGTTGATGATATTCCAATCATCGTTCAAACAAAAGCATTTGACGTATTGAATCAAATCGCGATTGCAGATCATATGGATACTGCTTTATTCGTAAATGGAACCTTGGATCCAACATTAATTGTTCCTTCTCAGGTAGTTCGTTTCCGTTTGTTAAATGGAAGCAGCATGCGCTCATATTTGTTTGGACTTTCGAATGATCAAGTGTTTTATCAAGTGGCAACAGATGCAGGATTGCGTAGCGCTCCTTTGCCCTTAAATCGTTTACGTTTATCACCAGGCGAACGTGCCGATATAATTGTTGACTTTTCCGGAATGCAAGGGCAGCAAATCGATTTAATGAGCTATTCTTCAGAAATGGAATATGGTATTTTTGGTGGACCTGGATTAGGAGCAGGAATGGATACCATCCATGGATACAGTGAAAATCCATTGAATGGTGTAGATTTTACATTAGTTTCAATGACTGTTGGAGCACAAACGGCTTCTCCTGTGACAACTATTCCCGGAGCTTTGGTTCCATTCGTTCCTTTTGATCCAATTGATGCAGATGTGAATCGAACAATCGTATTTGATACCTTACGTTTGTTACCAACGAACATGCCTTCATTAGTGGAAGGACCTTTTGGTTTCAACGGAGAAACGTTTGATATGGACGTAATCAACCTAGAAGTTCCATTAAATTCTGTTGAAGTATGGACGTTGGTAAATAAAACCCTAATTGCACATCCTTTTCATTTACATGATGTTGCGTTTAATGTGATTGAAAAGAATGGAACAATTCCAGCACTTGAAGAACAAGGATGGAAAGATGTTGTTTTGGTAATGCCTAACGATTCTGTGAAATTCATTACTCAATTCACGACATTTTCGGATGAAATGATGCCTTACATGTATCATTGTCATTTGTTGCATCACGAAGATGACGGAATGATGGGTTCTTTCTTGGTAATTGATCCAAATGCGAATGTCATAGATTTAGTTGCTCCTGAAGGCTTAAAAGTGTATCCGAATCCATCTAGAGACCAAATTCAATTTCAATTTGAGACTGCTTCTTTTGATTTAAAAAATGCAAGGATTCAATTATCTGATCATTCTGGTCGAAGAGTGGATGTAAACATCACTGAAGAAGTGCAGGGTTTTGGTTTGTCGGTTGATCATCTTTCTAACGGAATGTACTATTACACAATTCAAGATGAGGTTTCAGGTAAAACATTTACAGGAAAAGTGGTGGTTGAATAGGAGAAAAGAAAGCAATAATTTAAATAGATGTAAACAAAAAAAGCCTTCCAAATTGGAAGGCTTTTTCGTGATCCCGCTGGGATTTTATTTTTTTCGAAAAGCCTTTTATATAAAGGGAAGTAGCAAACGAAAAAGGTTTGTTAACCGATTTGTTGTAATTTTATTTATTACATTTTGCTGTGAAATAAAGAACGAATTCTGTTTTCTAAAGATAGTGATTAGTTGCTTAAAGTCAACTAAATAAAGCTAAATATTATGCATCATAAGTGTCTTTTTAATCTAAAAAATGGTTTTTGGATCAACATTCTTAATGTATAATTCTTTGAAGATTAACAAAATAAAATTAGATTACTAAATATATTTTCATAAGTTAGCCATCTAAACTTTTTTTTATGAAAATACAACCTATCAAACTGACCCTAGTTCTATTTTTACATTTGTCATTAAATTCTTTTTCTCAGACACTTCCTCCTGGAATTGCCAATAGAAACATTCATTGGGTTCAAAACCACCCAATGGGACCACAAGTTATTGGTAATGGCGTAGATAAACCACTTCAAACCGAACAAGAAAAAAGCGGTGAAGATTGGTGGTATGATGTTCGTCCAATTTATGAAAATTCCGTTCAGGTAGGATATATGGTTTGTGGCTTCGCGTCCCATAAAAATTATTATTTCGATGAAACCAACATGAGTCCGCAAGGTTTTCTTAGATCTCCATCAACAGTTTCAAATCCAACACATGAAGCATGTGAACATAGAGTTGAAAGAGATGAGTACTTGTCACAATATCAACAACACATTGGACGATATGACTTGAACGGAAATTCAATATGGTGCAAACATGTAAACAACGGTGGACCACTTATGTCTTTAATAAATACAAATGATGGCGGATTTATAGCTATCGGAGAAACTATGGCGGCCTATGACATGGACAATGTTCCTTTAATTTATAATCCAAATGGTTTAGCAGGTCAGCAGCCTTTAACTACATATGTTGATTTAACTAAACCACAAACTCCACCCAATACACTTAACTATTATGAAAAGGGTAGAATTAACGTTGTTAAATTTAATTCAAATGGCGAAGTCGAATGGAATTACATTTACGGACATGTTGATTTAGATATTTCTGGAACCTCTCAAGCTTTAGAAAATAATTCTGTTGCTATACATAATCAAAAATTATATGGTTTAGACATCGATATCACAAATGACGCAAACGGATATGTAATTTTAGCAATAAGTGAAAATGCAAACACTCAAATGCAAGAACTTCTTGCAATACGTATTGATTTAAATGGAATAGTTCAAACTAAAGCATTGATTGGGCCTCCAACAGCCCAAGGTTATCAACTTTGGGCAAGAGCAATGGATTGTGAAGGAGGAAATTGTTATATCACAGGGGCTATGACAGGGCAAGGTTTCTCAAACCTACCAAATGATAATAAAACCCTAGGTTTTTTGTTGAAAATTAATGACCAAAATTTATCGGTTTCTTCAAGTTGGGGAACACCATGGTCTGCAAACAACCCTATTCGTTATAACCCTGAACCTACAGCAGTACCTCCAACCTCAACTATTCTTCAAGATATAGTAGTAAATCCTAACGGTGAAATTGTTTGTGGGGCAATTAAAAAGTCAAGTGGATGTTTCTATTCGGGAGAAAATCATGGTATAGGAACGATTTTAAAATTCAATACCAGTGGAACAATTGTCAATTCAAATAGCTTTGGACCTGTTAGAGCATATGACATGAAAATAGGTTTAACTAAATTGGCTTCACAAGAATATGCTATAGTCTCTTCAAAACGATCTGTTGACGCGACAAATAATGAATTAATTCCTAACTTATCGGTTGCACCATATGCAGATATTCTAGATGATTATAATAGCAAAGTTGATTACACATGCGATGAATATAATATGTTAATTGGCACTTGGAATACAGATACTTATATTGCAAAATTTAATGAAAATCTTAGTTTAGTTTGGGAAACTCAATTCGATTCTGATGATAAAGAACCTGTAAATCATCCTGGGGATTTTAAAAAGCAAGAATGTATGTATCGAATTGCGGAGGGTGCTGATGGTAGCTTAGTAGCAGTTGGAAACTCTAGTCACAACGTTGATGATTTTTTATTCGTAAAAGTATTTAGTGATTGCCAATCATTATTGAATTACGATATTGATAATATTACACCAATAACAACCCAGACTTGGTCAAGTGATAAAACTGTAATAGGTAAAGTAATTATTCCATCAGGTCAAACACTAACTATTTCAAATTGCACTATCGAATTTGCAGATTCCAAAAGAGTAAATGTTGATACTAAAATTGTCATTGAACAAGGTGGTCGATTAATAATAAATAATTCAACTTTAACGTCGATTCAAAGCTGTGAAAAAGCAATGTGGGATGGAATTGAAGTTCAAGGAGATCCGACAAAAAATCAGATTACAACGTTAAACCAAGGTTATCTGTCTATTACAAATAACAGTATTATCAGTAATGCTAGAAACGCTGTTACTACAACTGCAAGGAACGATGATAATACTGTAAATTGGAATAAAACAGGTGGTGGTATAATAACAGCTACTAATTCTAGTTTTGTTGATAATTATGCATCTTTTGGTTTTATGAAATATACACCCCATAATACTTCAGGTGCAGTAATAAACGACGCAAGTTCAATTTTGAAATGTTCATTTACAACTACAACGAATTTTGGAGATGGTGGAATGACAACAAAGCCATATGCACAAATCATAATGTGGGACACTAAAAACATTCGAATTCAAGGAAATAAATTCATGAACACTAGATTTAATGTTCTAGCTAACGAACGAGGAATCGGTATCTTGTCTGTTGATGCAGCTTTTGTTGTGAAGCCTGCATGCAATGGGGTTATTACGTATCCCGGTGGATGTGATCCAAATAATGAGGTAGCTAACGAATTTCACGATTTATATACTGGTATAGCTATTAGCAACGTTAACAATTCAAGTTTTACAATTGATAAAACACTATTTAAAAATAATTTATATGGTGTACGTGTTGAAGGTGCTCAATTTGGAGAAATAATTCGCTCAAATTTTGTCATTCCGAACTCATTTGACCTTAGTGAAACTAAGTATGCTTTTGGTGTATATTCAGATGGTGCGTCAGTTGTAAAAATTGAGGAAAACAAATTTAATGGCAATTACAATGGAATTGGCAGAAATATGGGGGTGTTTATAAAAAATTCAGATGCTGGAGGCGCAGGTGTATCTAACTATTTAAATGATTACACTGGCTTGAGTATAGGAACGCAAGAAGCTGGTAACAATTTATCTCTTCAAATCGATTGTAACCGTTTTTATAAAACTTCTACAATTTCCCTAGTTGACATACATGTAGCAAATGGATTAATAGCAGTTCAAGGAGTTTGTAATCAACCTGGAAATATTCCTGACCCAAAGCTACCACATGCAAATGAATTTTATGGGATTTGTGATAATTCAACCTACAATCAACTTCGCAATACAGGTACAAGTGTTTTTGAATACAATTCATATGCGCTAAGTGATGTTGGTTTTGATGTTGGCTGCATGAATGGTTCCATAAACGGACAGAATTGTTTACCCTTAATTGCATATGTACGACAAAAGGCATGTGCCTCAAGTATTACATCTATTGGTGATGGTAAATTGCAGAAAAATCAAATTTCTACAAATAAAAATTTAATTAGTACTTATAAAAACAAGGTAGATGGTGGAGATTCAGATGCATTAATCGCTTTAATAAATGCTTCAACTAATCCTGAAGAACTTAAAAATCAGCTTTTCTCAATTTCACCTTATTTAAGTACTCAAGCTCAATTAGCGGTAATTAATAAATCGCTACCAAGTGAGATTAAAAAACAAATTTTAGAAATCAATGCACCATTCAAAGAAAACGTACGAATTGGTATTATCAATTCAACCATGTCGAATTCTGTAAAAAATCAATTAATGGCTATTGCTTATGGTGAATCTCCTCTTGATATACTAGAAAAAACTGTTCATCATTATGAAAATGAACAACGACTAGCCACGAATGATCTAATGAAAATGTATCTTGATTCAAATTATGTAGATAGTGTTTCGTTTGCTTTGAAAGAAAGAAATGGTATTGAGCGTTCTAAACTTTTAATAACTACTTTACTTCAACAAAATCAAAGTGAAGTCTCTAGACAGCTGAATATAGTTGCAAAATATGCAGATTCAATTTCTTTAAGAAAACCTGATGAAGCAAGAGAATTGTTACTATTCCATGATTTTTATTCTTCACTCTTAAGCATTGTTAATAGAAGTGGTGGTTATTTTAATCTTACATCCGAAGAATTACTCATGATAAAAAACATAGCATCTGAGGATTATTCTTTATCACCGATGGCAAGTTCTATTCTCAATTTTAGAGACTCAAAATTACCCTACGTTGATGGATTTGAGTTAGATGGGACTAAAATGATGGTAAGCGGTGATGATGCGGATAAATGGATTCCTTTAGAAGAAACGATATCTTCAATTGTGATTTATCCAAACCCTTCAACTGGATGGTTCGAGATCTCATTTGAAGATAAGAATAATGAAGTAAAAACTATTGAAGTGTATAACCTTGAAGGAAAATTGCTAGCTTTAAAGAAATCAAATGAACAAACTTTAGTTGTAGACTTGTCAGATTTATTTTCAGGTATTTATGTCGCGAAAATAACTGCAATACAAAGTGGTGTTGAAAGTATTTATACAGAGCGAATAGTTGTTGCTAAATAATGAATAAAAAAAAATTAATACTGATGTATTTCACTTGCGTGTTTAATTTTTTGAACGCGCAAGTGAATTACTATAATACAACCATTGATTACAATAATTCCTTAAATGGTTTTTGGAGTTCTAATATATTAAACAGTGATACTTTAATCATTGATGGGATTCAATGGGATAGTTTTGGCATCGGCAAAAAAACAATCCAAATTGTTGAAATAGCCAACGGAACTCTGTTGGATACCTATACTATAGGGAAAATTGGTTATAATTATGGTACTGGGCTTTCACAAAATAGTGTTGAAATAAATGACACCATATATGCAATTGGAGGAGCAATGAAAGCCGATTCGATTTTTGCGGCATTTCATAAAGTATCTATAGACGGTGATATTCTAATAGATACATTGTATAATCTCACGAATAAGTACAGTCGATTTGATTGTATTTTAAAAAACGATGATGGAAATTTTTTAATTTTAGGATCGAAAGAAGTCAACCTTGGAGATCTTGATGTATGGCTCTTAAAAATGGATCCTTATGGCACAATCATATGGGAACAAACATTTGATTCTTCTGCCTATGATGGAGGACTAAGTATCGTGAAAAGTCAAAATAATTTTCTTGTCACTGCAGGGAAAAGTGATTTGGTTACTGGTGATATCGATTTATGGTTAATAATGGTCGATTTAAATGGAAATGTTATTTGGGAAAAAACAATAGGTGGACCTTATTATGATGGAGGTAATGCAAAAATTCTGCTCAATGGAGACATCTTAATAAATGGATCCCGAGAATATGCATCAAATTTTAATGAATCATATGTGATGCGCTTGGATAATAATGGTCAATTAATATGGGAAAAATCTTTTTTAAAATCTGCTTATTTCAATTTTCCAAGTAGTTTAGGCTTATCAAAAGAAATGCAAGATGGAAGTATTATTTTAGCAGGTACTTCAACTGAAAACAATAGTGTTTTGGACCAACCTTTAGGTATAATTATGAAGCTTTCAAATTCAGGCGATAGCTTGTGGTCAAGGTTTTTAAAAATTAGAAATAACGACAACTACCTTACAGATTTAAAATTACTTGATAACGGTGATTATTTGATGTCTGGCTATGTTTTTCAAGATGCACCTGATAACACCGAAGATGGTTGGATTATGCGAACCAACTGTTTAGGATATTTTGAACACCCGATTGATTCGTTGGTGTTTACAAATCATGGAATACAGCTTGAAGTAAAGAACTTGTCAAGCTATTTTGAATATACGATTATTGATTGGGGAGATGGTTCTGAAGACACATTGTACGACGGTAAACTGTCTTCATATACCCACAACTATTTAATACCTGGAAATTACACTGTCACGACGACAACAGTGGCTTGTAATGATACCATTCAAAAAACACAAAATTATATTGCTCCTCCGTCGAATCTGACGGAGGATTTTTTAAGTATTTTCCCTAATCCTACAAATGGAAATTTTCAAGTGTGGTTAGAATCTGAAGATTTGTATAAACTATCGATATTAGATGCAAGTGGAAGGCTTGTTTTTGAGGAGTCCAATATCCTTTTAAATACTGGTTATAAGATTGATTTAACACATTTGGACAGTGCAATTTATTTTGTTAATGTTCAATCGGAAGAAGGAAATTATACAGAGCGCATTGTCATAAAGAAATAAAGTACATTTTAACTTTCTCGTACACTTCTTTACTACACCTATTTACTTTTGCAATAGAGTTTACATTTATTTAGGCAATTAATAAAAAGCTACAACTGTTTTACATTTTCCGATTTTAACCCTGTGTATTGATAAAATTCTTCGAAGCTGACAAATTGGTGAGGTTCTTTATTTAAATGCGTCTTAATCTTTCTGAGGAGTTTACGCGAGTAACTTTCACCTTTTCCGGTGATGATCATAATGTCTTTTGGATAAATCGCAATTCGCTTCATTTTTAATGAGTGGTTTTCATACACTATATATACAGTATATAGGCTTAACATTGCCTTGAACTTGGAACAAAAATAAATGGAATTTTCCTTGGATAAAACTGCTAAATCAGCACAAAACAGCATAAAGTTTATGAAACGGTACGCGCATTTGGAGACTGAAAATTTTCATTAGATGTTTGTGCTGTTGAAGGTCTTTTCGGTGCACAATTCTAGATAGTTAAGATGCTTTGACAGGTGAATTGACCAACCTGTAAATAGGTCTTCTATCAAAAATGAAAAGCAATGGCAAGACAATCCGGCTTAATTAAATTGAAAGGAACGTTGGATAACGTGAATTTCTACAAGACCAAAGATGGGAACTTGGCGCGCATGAAAACGTCAGTTGATGCGAAGCGAATTGCGAACGATCCTGCCTTTGAGCGTACACGCGAAAATGGTAGAGAGTTTGGTAGTTCTGCTGGTTCAGGGAAACTGGTTCGTGATGCTGCTCGACCTATGGCGTTTAACGCAGCTGACGGACGAGTTGCTGCCCGAATGACGAAAGTCATGACGGACATCAAAAACTTGGATGCAACGAGTCCAAGAGGTTCGCGAAAAGTTGCTATCGGTATTTCAAACCCAGCAGCCTTGGCAGCGTTGAAAGGTTTCGACTTTAACAAAACTGCTCTATTGGGAGCTATTTTGTACAAACCTTACACGGTTGATACTGGTACAGGGGAAATCGTAATTGCGAACTTGGTGCCTCAATTGGATATCGCGTGGCCTCAGGGTGCAACGCACATTCAATTGTCTGCAGGTTATGCGGGAGTTGATTTCTCAACGAGCGAAAAGGAGTTGCAGGTGTCGAATGAGGTGAATTTACCGATTGACACAACAGCGACAACTGTTACCCTAACACCTGCAGGTGCGCCTGCAGTGGCAACAACCAAACTTTTCTTGTTGAAGATTGAGTTCTTCCAAGAAGTGAATGGAAATCAATACACGTTGAAAAATGGCGCTTACAACGCCTTGAAAGTGGTTGAAGTAGCTTAAGTTCTGGTGGAGGGTCAGCTCTCCACCTTTTTTCAAACTTTAAAAATCTGAAAAATGAAAATCATTGATCGATTGAAAGCAACAACGCCAAAATTCTACAGAACACTTCGTAATGTAGGATTGGGAATGGCAGCAGCTGGAGGAATCTTGGTTGCTTCACCAGTTGCAATTCCAGCTGTATTGGTAACTATTGGTGGTTACCTCATCGTTGCAGGATCTGTGGCAACGGCAGTTTCACAAACTGTAACAGAGGCAGAAAAGTAAACGCAAGATGGGATTTATCATTCTTCTTGCCTGGTGTTTAATTAGCAAAAGAAATAAGGCTATGACAGCTGAAAATCAAACATGCGTTTCCGATAATTTGGAAGTGCATATTAGTACAAAAAACGTTGTTCGCTTCAAAGCAGGCGCTGAGTTATCTGGAAAGGTAAACAAAGTGGGAGTTGAAGTAAGTGAAGAAGCAGACGAAACTTCTGAAACCTTCGGGATTAAGATTACGATTTCGCGTTCTGCTTGCACCTACAACGATCGCGAAATCTAACATTCAAATTTAAGAACATGCATCATCATCACGACAGTACAACTGCAATTGGAACCGTAACTGGTACTGTGTTTACGGTAGCTGCGACAATCGACTCGCACGATTACATGAAAACGGTTATCCTGGCAATTATTGGAGCGACTGTGAGTTTTAGCATGAGCATGTTCTTGAAGTGGATTTGGAGATTTCTTCAAAGAAAGAAAGAACGCAAGGAATAAATTTTATTGAAAGAATTATGAACGCCACTTGGAAACAGGTGGCGTATTTTTTTGATCAAAAAAAAGGAGTAACAGTTTGCTACTCCTTAGTATTAATCAACAACCAAAATCTTACCCACATCTTTTACTCCATTACTTGTTGTGAGAGCATATTGATAAACACCATTCGCAAGGACAGGAAGTGTATAGGTTGTAAGTAATTCTGAAAACTCTTCTTTTGCAACCAAACGACCAGCACTATCATACAATGTTAGAGTTCCAGTGGTGTTTGGATTTAACAATACGGAAAAGGTTGTTGGGTTTTGTATACTACCGGGATTAGAAGAAACACTTACATGATCCTCATAGGGAAATTGGCCAAGACAGCAGGTGTCGCATTCGTGAAGATTGAAATTATCCAAATACAAATATGATAAAATTGCAATATCATTTCCCCAACTAATAAATTGTTCAGTAGCAATTTGATTTGTATCTCTTATTGAACCAACCGCAAAATATTTTTCGCCACCATTTGCTATAAAACAACCTGAAATTTTTGTCCAATTTATTGTGTCTTTAAAAATAGTTTCATTCTTCATGACCTGTTTTCCATATGTATTGAATTCTGATGGCATCTGTACGTTTAACGTATCGTCACTAAGTATATACATGTCCAAACTATTTGAAATTAAATAACTTTGATCTGGGTCATCTTGAATATATGTATAATCAGGTACATTCACATAAAACTCATAGTAGTAAATCCTATTCTCTAAGGAATGTTCAAATTTACCACCTGCCACCTCGATAATTTGATAATTATTGTAACCATATCCAATTGGTACCTGATATGTAGGTTCATAATAAGGTGGGGACATTGAAAACCATTTCATTGTTAATAATATTCCAATATAATTATCGCCCCATTCGGTATCTTGCGGTCCGTCAGGATTATCAAAAAAATTATTACCACTTGAAGCGAACCGATTCCAAATATCTATAGACGTGTTATTTACATTCCACCAATCTTCAACACATTGATAATCATAATGAGTTTGGGGTGAACAAGTCAAGTTTTCAAAAGAAGGGTTTTTGATTAAGTTTATTTGAGACAAAGAGATGTTTTGAGTCATCAAAATGACCCAAAACATTCCCGTTATTTTGAAATATTTAATAAATACTAATTTTATGTGATTCAATTCCACCATTGTCTAAATGTACCTTTATCAAATAAACACCTGTTTTTAAATTTGAATTAATAATTTCTGACTTGTTATGTGCTGTATATTCAACTAATTTAACACCTTTTAAGTCGTAAATGATAATTAATTTAATCAATTCTGAAGATTCTATTGTAAAAGAACCATTTGAAGGATTCGGGTAAATAGTTGAACGACTATAACTAATTTCATTTTCGTTATCCAAAACTTGTGCCGATTTATTATTGTTTTGTTCACAAAAACCATCCCAATCAACAATTGCCCTAGCTTGATAAACTGCTGAACCATTGGTTAAAGGATCTAAACAAGCAATATCAAAAAGAATAAGAGAATCATTTGTTGAAATAGGTGAATTGTACATTTGGCTATTGTTCCAAATTGCTTCAACTTGTTTAATCAATTGCATCCGAATATCATTAGAGTTAAACTGTGATAATTGTATTGAAACTGAGTCAAATTCGTCGAACATCATTTTTTCTTGAATTCTCAAGGATGTTGCAATATCAGTTGTATCCATATTGAGTAAATAATTTTGATATAAATAGTCATCAGAACTATTTAAATTTATCAAACTAGGATTGTTTTTTAATCTACAAAGTGCTGCTTGTTTCAGATAGTGTTTCATTTCTATGTCTAAACTATCATAAATCTGACTTCCACTAACAATAGCTGATAATTCACGTGCTCGGTTTTGAGCAGAACTCAAAAGCACAATTGGTTGCTGAATTGCACCAGGACCGCAAGAGTTAGTTGGTGTTCCACCGATTGTTATATCTGTCCAATAGTTTGGATTTGCTAATAAAAACGAAGGTGAACTATTAAATAATCCTCCGAAAGCATGATAATAATATAACAAGGAAGTGGATCCATGATTAACTGTAGTACCATCCGAATTATTTGCAAAATTATTATTCCAAATATTATGTGCGCTTATACCTGGATTCCCTGGGCTCGGTGCAGCTCCTTGATCAGAAATATCAGCTAATTGCATCCAAAAACCATTTCTGTTAAAATTCATGTTGTTACATTCGACACGAGAACCTAGACTCGAGCCAAGCGCATAAAACCCAACTGCAGTTTTATTCATAGTGTTTTTCCAGATGTATGAGGAAGGTGAAACTTCTAATCGAATTGCTTGCAAATTATCGTTTGATACGCCATTTCCTGTTCCCAAATTACGGTCAACAGTATTAGACCAAACATCTGCTTTTTGAGAATTTTGAACCACAATTCCGCGTATTGGAGCATAGTTAGTTGTTGCATTGTTTATTTGTGCATTGGTCATATTGATATTAATCTGATTGTTCTTTATTTGACCAGCTGTAGTATTAATCATCCAAATACCATATAAACAATTATTTATGGAATTCAAAGTAACTAATGTTGTTTGAATACTGGCAGGGTTAACACTTGCAACATAGATTCCAGCTGCAAAACGTGTAATGTTCATTAATCCAACGTTATTTGTATTTATCTGATTGTAATCAATCGTTGCCGTTCCTAACGCATAATTTTTCACATAGATACCCCAAGCGTTAGAAATTGTAGAATTAATTTCATTATGGGAAATTAAGATGGTTTTTGCGCGATTGTTTTCAGCACTAACACCTCTTAATTGACAGCCTTTCATATAGTTATATTTTGCCGTAAGATTCATATTGGTATTTGAAACTATCCCTGTTTCACAATTTAAAAAATTGTTACGTTGAGTTGTTGTTGAACCTACCTCTAAAGTATAACTTGAGAAAATATTACCTAAAGCCATTATTGCTACGTAATCTTGTCCACTTGCAGTTCCTGTTGTACGTCTAATATTGAAAAAGGTATTTCTAAACGCATGAACTGTTGAGAAGGAAGAATAAATACCTTTTTTATGATTGTGAAAAAGATTTCCTGTTGTTGTAGAAACTTGTGGACCAACTACAATATCTTTAATTTTCCCGATGTAAACACCATAAACAGGTTGTGCTTCAGTATTATACGGAGCCATTAAGTTTTGATTAATAACGTCACCAAAATAATTAGATTCAGCAATACTTGTTGTAGGTAATGTTGCATAATTCTCAACCCAAATGCCGGCGTAATTATCTATTAATTTTGTAGATAACACTTTATAAAATCCTCCATTTTCGGAATGAACTGCCTTCACAGCTGCAACAAGATTCGAATTACGCGAAAAGAAAGTTGAAGATGCATCTGGAATGTGTACACCTCCCCACATTGAATCACATTTAGCAGCGATAGTACTATTGAACAGATTAAATGTTTTACCAGGATTGATTAGAATTCTCTTACCAGGAGCAACTCGGATAAAATCACAGTTTATTACAGTCAAATCAACATCAACAATAAAATCGTTATTTAAAAATATCCAATTAGAAGTTGTCATGCTGCCTGTTCCAAATATTCCTGGATTACTTGCCATGAAAGCACTGAGATAAGTTGGGTTAGCGTAACTAGTTGAAATTTGGCTGGTTAATGGTTGAGGAGCTGGGAGATTTATGGCAATTGGAAGAATTGGGCCATTGTAATATCCTGCAGGTAATTGATTAACGATTGATTGAATCGGACCATTATTCATATACATGCGTTCGAAGAATTCTGTTCCATCAGCATCTGGTGTACAACATACTTGTAGCACCATGGTATCGCTGTAATGACAGCCGTTAGAATCTACGGCTGATACAACAATAGTAACATTGCTTGCTGTTGTAGACCATGAATTTGGGAAAATTGTTGTTGTACCTTGACCTGTAAAAGTAGCTGTTGCAGGAGAAGTTGACCACACGATGTTTTGTAAACCGGTTGGACCTGTAATTGAAATTCCGGATGCTGTTAAATCACACAAATGTGAAGGTGCATTTGTGGTGATTGGCGACGGAACTGCAGGGGAAATCGTTTGACTTTCTGTAAAAACTATGCCATATTGAAGAGGTGCAGCCTGGATTTGTTGCCATCCATTGAACGTCCAAGTAACTGGTGTGCTAATGTTTGAATAATCCACAGTCCAAGTGGCAAAACCGTTAACTGGTGTTATTGGTATTAAATTTCCAAGACCATCTGAAAACTCAAGAGTTGTGAATACATCACATGTTTGGAAAGTAAAACTTGCATGATTACACGCATCAATTGTCATACTTACATCTGTTGTATCTATAATGATAATTGTGTCAGAGTAAGATGCTGGTTGACATAATCCATCTACTGTATAGTTAATGATGTGCTGACCTCCTGGGAGTGTTGTCGACCAAAAAGCTGGATCAGGAATTGGCTGTGAAACATTATCAAGAGTGACATTTGTTAAGACAGTTCCAGGGAAAGTAGTTAAAGTATATGCACCACCCAAACAGATTGTACTTGTTTGATTTGGTGATGCAGGTGGAGTTTGGTCGTAGACGTTTAAGTCAAGATACCATTGGCAATCTCCATCCCATGCAAATTGTCCTGAACTACCATTATTGGTCCAATAATTATTATAGGGTGTGTTACCCGTATAATTTGGACCATTATAACCATTACTTGCAAAAACCGTAGTTACACCAGTTGCATTAAAAGTTATACAAGCTTCTGTGTGATCTGAATTGTAGGTAATTGAGTTAAGTTGATTTCCAAATGCATATAAAAAGTCAAAACTACCAATATTTGAAGGAGTACTTTGAGCTGGTGCGATGAGCTGAGTAATACATATTGTGTCAGTCAAACAAAAATTCAACTCACAGTGAAAATGTTGTTCCCAGACACTATCCCCATCTTGTACTTCAAGCGGCATCAGATCAGTCCAATAACAAGTTTGGGTGTTACCATTTTGATCTGTAAATGTAAAAATTCCGTTTTCTACTGATTTTTCTATCAAGCATGCATCAAAATAAGCTTCGTAATTGGAAAGTAAGTTCAACTTAAGGTAATAAGTTTGACCAACTGTTAGGGGAGTATCAAAAACTGTTGAATCACCGATTGAAAATGTAGAATCTGTTTCCAATACTTGTAAGTTGGTGCATGAACCACTTAAAAGATCAACAGAGGAAATTACAGGAGCAACTCCGTTTAAAGATGTGTTGAGTTGCACCTTTGTAGAGGTAGCTGTAAATTGAATCCAGTATTCTGATTGCCCTGCAGAAACATGGTGATTCTTTATATTACATAACTCGGAGACATTGTTAAGCTTTGCTTTGCCGCATTCTATTGCTTCGGTTTGGGAATAGGCTTGAAAATTGACTGCAATAAGCAACAGCCATAGCCAGTTGTAAAAATTAGATTTCATAGATGTAAAAAATTGGTTTCGTGAGGCAATTTAAATCAAAAACTGATACAATCTGAATTAATTTTGATATGATTATCGTATTTATACTAAATCTAAATAACAAATAAATCGATTACAAATTAACTAAAATGAATTTTAGAGATTTGGAATAACATTTGCTATTTTTGTAACAGGTTTAGTTGTAAAAGGTAGGTTAGGTTTGAAAGGGAGTTGACGCTAGTCGCTCCCTTTTGTTTTTTCAGGCAAGAAGCTTGTTGATCATAACTACTTTCAATTGGCTGATTTGGTTTGAAAGATTCAAATAATTGAGTTCTTGTTTGTTCAGAATTTGAAGTGTTTCGACTGTTTTTTCAAATTGCTCCGGTGCTTGGGTTGTTTTCTGAAGACCTAGTTGGATCATGTTTGACAGGTCCCTTTTTCTGATAAATGGAATGACCGAGCCAACCAGGACTTCATGAAATTTGCGACCTTGCCAAAGTGAGAAAAGTAACCAGAAGAGCTGCTCTTTTTGTTGTTCGGAATTGCAGTGACAAATGAAGCAATTCGGATATGGTTCTTTTAGTGGCTTACCGCTGTGCAATCCTTTGCTTTGAATGAAGAAATAATGGCCCTGGTATATCGTTCCGGGCATGTGTGTTTTTAATTGGTACTGAAACATAATTTGTGCTTAAAAATTATGCTCAGGCTTACAGCGCTTCGCGCACATCATTAACCCAAAAGAAAAAAAAGAAAAAAAGAAAGCAATCTGATCAGGTGCTGAATGAGGTAATGCAAGGTTTTTGGGGAAAATAATTTCCTTCGGGGTATGGAATAAGCGTCTTACACACGAAAGAAAAGCCCATAAAAGAACGGTATTGAAAACAATTAATTTGGAAAATATTTTTATCAAAACCCGCAGGGCTAGACCTTGCATGGACTCAGGAAGTGCCTAACTTGGCTGGATTTTTTAGTTTTAATCTTCCATTTCAACAATTAATGGATTGTGATCGCTTTGGCTTGTCCAATTTTGGTAATCACCAACTCTTACATTCAATAATTTTGAAATTAGATTATTAGATATGAAACAATAGTCAATGTGATATCCTTTTTCGATTTTTCTTTGAAGATGATGAGTCATATGTATTTCTTTACCATGATCAATTCCATAAAAATGATGGTATGCGCTTTTGATATTTTTATTGAATAGCAGATTTGCAGTGTTTGTATGAGTAGCATCTTTCCTTGGCTTATCCCAAATTGAATTGCTATTAAAATCACCAGCAATGACTATGTTGTCTTGTTCGAAGTGTTCTTGATAATAGTTAACCGCGTTCCAAATTTGAGTAACATAAAAGTCATTTGTAAATGGTTTTTGGGTCCAAACTGCTAGAACAAAAAATGAACGCTGAGTATTATATATTTTTAGCGGAATGACATATCTAAATTCTGGATTATGAAAATCTAATTGTTCGATTCTATAATCTCCAAAAGTAAAGATTCCTAGTCCTTTGTTTGGATTATCTCCATACCAATAAACACTATTTGGAATTTGAATCATTTCACTAAGATTCAACTTTTCAATTTTCTCGCATTCAGGAACAATCAGAATATCAGGATTTTCGATTAATATACTGTTTGCTTTTTTACGAAATGCCATGTTGCAATTCCAGGTGATAATTTTCATTATTTCCGTCTTGGGACTAGTAAATACTATTCTTTTAACCGTACTTTAAATTTGGTTTTCCTTATGAAGTAAACCCCAATACCAATAATTAACCCAATAATTATTGCATATTCAAAATCCTTTAAAAATGCACTTGTTCTTATGTTTAATTTATTTCCAACTGACATACAATCACATTTCGTAAATTTTTGATTAAATACTCTGTATTTAGTTTTTGTTTTTAATTCGGGTAACTGAATCTCACCAATTAGTTCAGAATAATTCTCTAATTCAAAATACTGATCAGGGTGTACAATATTGTTTTTATACAATTGACTAATTTCCGATTCAGAAAGAAACTCTATTGTTTCGGATTGTGATTTTAAATCATAATCATTTTCAACCGTGTCGCCAAAAAATGTGACAAAATCATTATTAAAAGCTTGTTGCTTGCAACTGTCTATTTCGATTGGAAAGTACTGCAATCTTCTATTTCTTGTCTGATTCCAACTTTTAAGTGTTTCTAGTTCTCTTATGTCAGAATTACCTAGGTAAAATTCTTCAAGACTACCATTGGATTTTTTTGGTGAATTAATAAGTATTTTCTCTTTCTCTTGGATGTAATTGTCGACTTGAAGATTGTACTCGTCAAAAATTGAATAATCTTCCGAAACCTGACGAATCGGAATTAACTCGCAATGAATTTCATTTCCGAATTGAAATGAAAAAATTAATATTGAACTAGCAATAAAACCGTAGACTATTGACCAAACTAGTTTTTTACTGATATGTAAAGTCATAAAAAAAGATTAAATATCAAGACAAAATAAATGAAAAAAATGATTTAATTTTTCTTTATTGAATCTAAGATAAGAGCTTAATGGTTGTTTTATCAAAATCTTTGTCGATATTGATTTATACACCACAAATACAAACTTACAAACATTGCGCGACGATTGGAACCAGGAACGGATTTGTGGATTTGGCGACGGATGAAACGTGCTTGAAGAATGAACTGATCTTTTGGAAGATTTGAAAGAATGGATTTGATGACTGCTGGATTGAGATTGTACATGACCTTTTCGATAGACGGGGAATGTGCAAAATCAAGGAAGCGGTTATGAATCGCTTTGCTCATTTCAAAACCACATAAGGCACATAAGATAAATCAAACAAACTTTATTGGTGCCATGAGTCCAATAGCTCACTTGGTGAAAGTCCTTTTGATACCTCATCAATTTGACGGAGAATTGGTGTTTTAAGCATTTCGTATTTGTGTGAACTATCGATGTTTTTGAATTTCTCTATTGTTTTATCGATGGCCATTATTTGACCTTCTAGGTGAACTAAATTCATGAGTTGCTTGAATTGGTCAGGTTGCAGATTTGGCGAACCTTGGGTGTTAATATAACCTGAGAAGAATTTAGTGAATTTCATATTACGTAGTGAGAGTCACAATAATTAACATAATTACAATAGCAAAAAAGAACTTATAATGCTCTTTTGTTGGTTCGTAGTTATCATCTCCCAAACCAAAAAAAAGTGACAACATATCTCCAATGCTTCGTTTTATAAAGTTAATGAGTGGTTTCATGGTTTAAAAATAAGAAGAAAAGAAAAACACATCAGTTGAAAACTGACTCGGTATCGTATGGTGAAACCATATTGGATTTTTAGTTTAGGTTGAGCACTTTGCGTATTGCATTTAACCACATAAGGCACAGAAGTTCACATAATACAAATTTAAATGTTCACTATTTACAACTGTTTGATTTTTGCTGTTACAAAAATCATTTGGCTCATTTTATGTTGGTTTAAAGGATTAATACGATTAGAAATTTGATCAATAAGGATGTATCCCAAAAAGGAAAAACAGCCTTGAGCCAGCGTTGGAGAAAAAGAGAGATAAAATAAGAAAAATCTAAAATTGCGAATTGATAAATAATGACAATAATAACGGTGTTTTTTTTCAAAGGAATATCTCTCTTTTGTGTGCGCGAGCCGTTTGCGAGTTGAGCGAAGGTGGAAGTGGGAACCCGCTGGTAAGCGGGGGAAACGACCTATGCTGATAAGCACAAGGGCTTGATGGTGTTTTTGAAGGATTCGAAGAAGTTAGTAAATCAAGTGTTTGGGTTTCGTGGCTTTTCGCTCGAAAGACAAACTCTTGACTTAAAAGAAATTGAAATAGAATAAGGGATAAAAGTGCGGTTTGTCCTACTGCGCCGAGGTTACGAAGGGCGAAGGAGGCAAACGGCACAAGTAAAGAATTTTCAAAAACAACGAGAAGCCCGCAGCCTGAGCGATTTAGCAGGCGAGCCTAACACAAGCAGCGGCAGACCCCCAGCTAAAAAAAATGCAATTGAGTGAGGGACGAGCTTCCATTGCATACGATATTGGGGTTTCTGGGGGGATGAAGTAGCTGCGACTGACGACGATGGATGAACAGGCAAAGAAAACAAATGAGCTGCCGCATTGACGAATTCTGAGGCAACGGCAAAGTGAGTGCTAAAAACAAGCAGCCCGCCTTTTTGGCGGGACTTGTATATGCTTGTTTTTGTGTTTTCTGAAGCTGTGAGAACAAGGAGGAAGACAACTATTACGTCATAAAATTGGAATCATATCATTATCAAAACCTAGGGCATCTTGCGATGGTGAAGGAAGTTTAGACCAGTAATGATCTGCTTTCACTTGGTCGTTTCTGAATTCGAAGAGACAAGCGAGATCATAGTAAGCGTTTTCTTGAGAAACCGTGGAAAGGTAAATCTCTTGTGTGAGTTCTTCCGAAATTTCAATTCCGAATTTCAAGGCCATTGAGAAAGAGTCGAATCGAATGTCGATTAGTTCTTTCGTGGTCGGGGAATAATCAAAAATTGTTTCCATTGGTGCAAATATAGGGAAGGATTTTTTTGAATTGTTGATTTTGTGAAAGTTGTAGTTGTTTGGTGGGGATTGATTAGGATTGCTCATTTTATTCGCTAGAGAGATTGATCCCGAAAAAAGCGGGATTCATTTGATACACTCATTTCCCTCGGATTACGGCGCGAGTTCGCCTATCCTCAGTCTTCGAAAGTTATCACTTTCTCTTATCCTTAGCGGACTCCGGAAATGCGACGAGATTGAACATCGATCTTAACCTTGACCGAACTCGATTCCCATACAGTTTTTCGAGTTCATCGGCATTGAGGTTGGTGGTGGCGTGTGTTAATACGTTTTGGGTTATTTGGAGGTCGTAACGGTGAAGCAGGATTTCGGCGACTGTGTTGCATTCGTTGCCAAAGTGCTTGGTATTGTTTTCTACTCCAAGATCATCGAAGCAGTAAATTTTATTCGATTTTCCATATTTTAAAACAGTGGAATATCCTTCAAGGTTGAATTCTGCAGCGATTTCTCGTGTAGAACGCATGGTGTAATTTGAATCCTGGTATGTGAAGTGTTTGAGCAGAGTCATCAAAGTGGTTTTACCACAACCGATTGGACCGGATAACAGTATTCCTTTGTTAAGGTCTATTCCGTGCTTGTTGCAATTTTCTTCATCGCGAATGGCGTATATCATTAGTTTGTAAATGATAAATGCATCTTCATCGCGAAGTGAGAAATTTTCTCCGAGCTTGTATTTTCCGTAAGCATTGAGGTAGATGAACGATTTTCGAAAATTGTAAAATCGTACTCCGTTTTGGATGATAAAAGGTTTTTCCATGGTCTATCAATTAAAGTGGGATTGAGTAATCTTTGTTTTGATTGGTGTGTAGGTTGTGTTCTTTCGGGGGACGAAGTGAACTAGAAAACTTTTGAGAATTGAGAATCCAATTTCGTGAAGCTGCTTGCCAGTTTTTCATTTTTGATTTTCCGCCGACTAACCATCCATTGGATTGAAAGTGGTTGTAGAACTTGTTTGCTTCTTGTTCGGTTGATTTTTTGTCTAGGAAGAAGGTGATGACAGATTCGAGGGGTGGGGGGATGGTTGTTGATCCTGACGAATGACCGGACGAATGCGAATGCTCAGACGAAGATGCGGACGAATGCGATTCGTCCTTACTTCTTTTTGCGACTGCTCCAAAGTTTATTAATGTTTGTATTTGTTTATTATGTTTATTAAAAGGTATCAAGACATTTACACCACCTTTATCAGCACCTTTATCAGCACCTTTATCAGTACCATTATCAAAAGTGTACAGGTTAATCATGCTTCCTTTGTTCGGATTATAGGATGGTAAATACTCGATATAGCCAAATTTGTGCAGTTCTTTTAGGCACTTTGTATAGGTGTTGGCCGAGCCGATTTTTGAGGCGTTCATAATCTCATTTCGTTGTATGTAAAATGGGTTTTGAAATCGATTTTCATTCCATTCAAAAAACAGTGCGTAATACAAACTGACATGGAACGTTGTGAGTCTTTCATCGCGTTCGAATTCACTTCGCATTTTGAGCAGATGTTGAATAAAATTGGTTGCTTGTTGCTTGGAAGCCATTGCTTAGGCATTTCGTTTGTTTTTCTCAAGAACCTTTTGAACATCGTCAACTGAATAGAAAATGCTTCCGCCAACTTTTGAAAATGGAATGGTTCCATTAATGCGTAATGTTTGAAGCGTACCAGGTGATATACCTAGCATGCGCTGAACCTGATGCGACTTTAACCACTGTTTCCCGTTTGATTCTGGAATTTTATTGCTTCCGGTGATGTCTTCTTTAAATTTTTCTAGAACTAGTTTTTGTTCCTGGAAGAATTGTGCCTTGAACTGATCTAGGTCTTCTTGTGTAATGATGTTTACTGCCATTTGATTAAGTATTAATGTTTGACAGCAAATTGATGAAAATGGAATGAAAAAAAAGGGTTACACTAGGGTTGCAACCCCAGTGTAACCCCAGCGAAAAGCCTTGATTTAACTGAAGAAAAAAAATGAAAAAATTTTCTACTGAGTGTTTGGTTGTATTTGCTTAACTTTGATTCAGATTATAAGATATTGTAGCGGTAAGCTATTTTTTGGGTAATTAAAACAGCCAATTTTAAACAATCCCCCGAAAAGATAGACTGACTGCCCGTGCATGGCGTGGGCTCAGTTTTGCTTGGGGGATGGGTGCTTGGCTGTACCTAATTACTTGCGGCTGATGTCCCACGCTACGTGTTTTATAATGGAACCACTAAATACTGACAGATGATCGAGAACGAATCTAACTATCCAGTACAGGAAGAATTGAGGTTGTTCATGGAACACCACAATATTGCAACTGTCGAAGAATTGTTGACCTATTCCAATGAGGTTTTGTTTGGAATGGAAGGGGTTACGATGCATATTATGGATGAGGTGTATCGGTTGAGAGTTTAATTTTTAACACCTTTTATTTTTTGTTCCTTCAAAAAATACTTACCTTGGTAGAAACAAACACAAACTGCTACCACTATGTTAACTCTCACTCCGACTGAAGAGAAAATAATGCTTGTACTTTGGAAATTAGAATCTGCAAAATTGAATGATATTATTCAATGTTTTCCAGATCCAAAACCTGCTCAAAATGCTATGTCCACGATGTTAGGTATTTTGGTAAAAAAGGACTTGGTGGAGCATGTGAGAGTTTCAAGATCTTATGTATATACCCCCAAATTATCAAAATTGGAATATACGATTGAGCGTTTAAAACAATTCATGAATGACTTTTATGATGGTGATTTTGAGAAGTTTAAAAATCATGTTGATATTCTACAATATTGATTTTTCTTTTTAAATCATAAGTAATTTTGACCGTTGATGTTTAAACATTATTTAATGAATAAAAGCTGTTTTGCAATTTAAGTCTTCTTTTAAACAATTAATTTCAAATCTATTTGAAACTTAATAAAATATCATGCTATTGAATTTCAATTACTTACACTGTCATTTTTTATTTCAAATGTTAAATTCTTCAAATTATTTTGAAGATTAAAAAATAATTTATACAATTGTCGCGTTGTTCATTGAAACCTGACCTCGATTAAACCTTTAAAATCAAAAGTCATTTTTATTAAAAATAAAAGGGAGTGCGGCAACACCCCCTTTCAGTCGCAATCTATTCGTTTTGCCGAGCGGATTGCTTGTGCAGTCTTGCATCCGTAGTATGCCGAAAATGCGTTGTAAGGATAAAAAATAGAGTAGGTTCTTATTTAATATTTTTCTAAATGAAACATTTATTTTCGCTGGTGCTCGCCTCTTTTTTTGGAGGTCAATATATTCATGCACAGAATAGCTATGAAGATACCAATTCAATAATTACAATCGATCCAATTTGGATTTTTGCCCAATCAGATGATACTTTAAAAGATTTTTCGAGTTTTGATTTTAGTGAGTATCAAATTGATGAGTCATTTGATTTCAATAGGTATTCAGAGCAAGCCGAAATGCAGCAATCTTTAGCAGTTAATGATAGCTCATTTTTTTCTTTTAATGGAGTAAATATTGTTGTTGACAATGTGAATTATTTTTTTAACGGTGACGCAATAGCAATTCCTCATGGAACGGCAACCCTTCTTTATAACGGTGATACACTAACTAATTTGTCAAAATTAAACATAAAAGAAGATTATTTTCTTTTAGATGAGTTAAATGACACTATTGCGATTTATAAAAATGAATATTACTGTTTTGTAGATAATTCGGGTGAAGTTCATTTTGAAATTTACAACAAAAATAGAACCGTAAAAAATAGCCAAACAGAAAAATTTATTGGTATAGGTACTAATTCATTTATACAAGGAAACAGTTCGATTGGACTTGTTTTAAATCCTAATCCAAATTCTACAACAACAGTTACGGCTAGCTTCACTTTACCCCTCCTTGGAGATATCAATATTTTGATTTCTAACCAGATAGGTACTGTTTATGATTTAATTTATTCTTCAAGTCTTGGTAGCGGCATGAATTCAGTTCCATTAGATATTTCAAATTACCCTTCCGGCACTTATGAAATTACAGTTTATTACAATAGTCAAAATTATTCTCAAACATTAATAAAACAATAAATATGAAAAATTATAATATTTTAAATTTATTTTTTGTATTCATTACATTAAATTCATTTTCGCAATTGAAATACCCATGTACGATTAATGGTAACGCAGAAAATAATAATTTTAACAATTGGGAACGAAGAACCAATGTAGCAGGAAATCCTCAAGATTTTAATAATTATGTTCCTTCTGTTGATCCATTAAGATTTGGAATCCAATCGAATAATTCAACCTACAACCCATTTCCATTAGTTGGTAATATGGTTTTAAATGGAATTGATTTGTATGGCGGTTTTCCTGTTCCAAGTGAAGGGACATATTGTTTTTCAATTGGAAATAACAATGATGGAGCCCAATCAGAATTAATGAAGTACACTTTTGTTGTAACAAATGCAAACAAAAATTTTAAATTTCGGTACGCAGTTGTATTAGAGGATGGTCTACATACGGGTGTTGAAAATCCTTCTGCCTATTTTTATATGGTTAAGGGAAACAATTATAATTTCCAATTTCCACAAGATTTAACGATATTTAATCAAACAAGTCGTCAGTTTATTGCTGATTTAAACGATCCTTTCTTTAAAGTTTCTGGACATAACAATCATGTTGTATATAAAAATTGGGAGTGCATTGAATACGACTTGTCCGCTTATGTTGGTCAAACGGTTAGCTTTGTAGCTATTGCCAGAGATTGTCCAGCGGGAGGTCATTTTGGTTATATGTATCTAGATGGTTTGTGCACAAGTTGGCCAGCGACAGCAAACATGACATTGAGCAGTACTGCAATTTGTTTGGAGCAACCTCTGTCGTTTAATGGGTCAGCAAGTGAGGGAGAGGACAGTTATTATGTAGAAGTTTTAGAGGTTGATAATAACAATTTACCGATTCCAAATGGGCTAGATGTACATGATTGGTTTATTGCTCAACAAGCACCAAATAATTTTAATGTTCGAACGTTTATTACGGATAGAGGTAAAGAATTGCAATGTGGAAAAAGATATAAAGTTAAACTTGCAGTTTGGAACCACTGTGCTGAGTGGAATGAAACAAATAAATACATCACTGTGAATTGCCCAACATTAAATATTGGCCCTGATATAGTTAAATGTTGTGGTAGTGAGGGTTCGGAAACATTTTTATTAAATGCAGCAAGACCTGGAGGAGTTAGTTATTTATGGAACGTATTCCCTTCTGGGAATACCGGCAATACCGCAAGCTATAGCTTTACAACTCCATCTCAAAATTCAGCATATATGGCTCAAGTAACATTGTCAAACGGATGCATAGCAAAGGATACAGTATTGTTTATGTTTAGACCCGATGATTATTCTATCTCTCTGAATCAGACTTACACTATGTGTGAATTGAATTCCGAGGTAAAAGCGACATTATATTCTAATAGTTGTTCACCAAATTCTGAATATTTTTATAATCAATTTGGATCACCTGATAATGAGCTATTGAATTGGTATTTCAAGCCAGCACTTCCTGCGGGCTCTGCATGGCAATTCATTGGGACAGGAGAAACGGTTACAGCACCAAACCAGGATGGAACTTTAGAAGTTCGGCTTACAACTCCTTGTTTACAAATTGAAAAAAAGAAATCTATTGAAATTTATGAACGCCCTCAAGGAAGTGGACTAATCTGTGGGAATGCCTTTACTCCTGATGGAGGTAGTGTAAATAACGTTTTTAGAATCTTTGAATATGGTCCAATGGCACCGGTTAATGTTGGAGAAGGCCCAGCTTACGGTATATCAGATTTTCAATTAATAATTTGGAACAGATGGGGTAATCTAATTAGAACCGTTTCAAAAGATGATGTTGGAAGGGCTCCAAATGATTATCTACGTCAAGGTGATATATATTGGGATGGTAAAGAAGATTCTGGTGACGATGCGAATGATGGTGCATATACTTTTCAGTTATGGGTTAAGCCATGCGGTCAATCTAATTTCGTATTATCTCCTGCTCCTACTGGTGCAGGTATATCAAATTGTATACACTGGAATATATTTGGAAATTGTGTTGAAACCGTTCCTGGTGGTGGTTGGGGAGCCGTTGTTATTTTAATACGATAATTTTAACTAAATTAAGCAACTATGAAAAAACTTCATTTTATAATTTTATTATTTATGTGTTCTAGTAGTAGTTGCTTTTTTTCTCAAAATAGAACCAACAATTGGGTGCTTCCTGGAAATTGTTTACTTAATTTTAATACGATATCACCAACATTTAATTATTTCAGTGACTTTTGGACACTTGAATCTTCTACATCAATTTCTGATAATAATGGAAATTTGCTTTTTTTTACGAGTGGAGATTCGATCGTAGGTGCTTCAAATCAAGTTATTCAAAACGGATATAATGTTTCTTTAGGTTCAAATACCCAAATTGAATCGACTACTCAAGGCACCTTAATAGTACCTTTTATATGCAATGATTCAATGTATTATGAATTCACGAATAATCGAGATTATACCGATTTTGGAAAATCTAGATTGACTTATGCTGTAATCAATAAGAATTTAAATAATGGAATCGGCTCAGTTATCAGTAAACAGAACATTATTTCAACTGATACTTTGTCGGAAAAAATGGTTATAACAAAACACTGTAATGGTAAATATTATTGGTTAATTGTTATTAAATATACAAATAGTGAGCCATTATATGATGGTTTAATCAAAATGAATAATTGTATATTCTATTCTTTTTTAATAGATGATTTCGGTATTAGACCTTTTCCAATACAATCTATTTTTGATTTTGCACCACCAGGAATTGGTCAAATGAAATTTAGCAATGACGGGACGCAATTAGCCTATGCGACAGATGAAAATTTGTATGTTTTTGATTTTGATGGTTCAACAGGAATTGTAACTCTAAATAAAAAATATGGCTACAATTTCGAAAATGGTTATGGACTAGAATGGTCACCAGATGGCAAGTTGATCTATGTAAATGAAAAACAAGTTGAATTGGCTACAGGTAATGTTTACCAAACTCAAAATTCGAATATTACTCAACTTCAACTTGCAAAGAATGGGAAGATTTATGGGTTTCAAAACTCAGGAAATAATGTTTTTGACGACCAGACACCAAGACTTGAGTGCTTTCAAAATATGTGTGGTTGGATAGGTACATTTCGAACAAAACTTTTTGAAATTTCAAATCCAAATGTACTTCAAGCTGGTTGTAATTTGGACACAAATTTTATTGACACATTACACACGTCCAACAGTATTCCGATCTCTCTTCCGAATTTGCCACATTTCCTAATTTTTGAAGATTCAATAGATTTTACTTACCAAGGTAACTGCCTATCAGATACATTTCTATTTAATATTATAGGTTCTGCTAATTTAGATAGTGTTTATTGGGAATTTATTGATGAAAATCAGACTTCAACAAGTTTTACACCAACTATGGAATTTTCTAATTCTGGCTCTTCTGAGGTTGTTTGTACGGTTTATATTGATGGAATACCTCATGTAATAAAAAAATGTATATCTATAATTGGAGATAATACAGATGTTTTCGATAATTATTTGGAAATATGTCCGGGACAAAATATAACATACACTGCTACTGAATATCTACCAACAAATTATATTTGGAGCAATGGTGACACAACAGCAACAACAACTATTGGCCAACCTGGGACTTATACACTTCAAACAACCAATAGTTGTGGTGTTTTCAATGATCAAATTACGGTTGCCTATGCTGATTGTTCTTCTGAAGTGGTCATTCCTAACGTTATTACAACCAATTCTGATGATGTTAATGATATTTTTTCAATTAAAACAAAGAATATTATAAACCTGAATTATAGAATTGTCAATCGATGGGGTGAAACAATGGTCGTTGGTTCAATAAATGGAATTCCTAAAACTCAATATTCATGGGTTGAAGTTCCTATATGGAATGGAATATGCGGCAATGGCCTAAATGTAAATGATAGTGTATACTACTACATAATTGATACCGAAAGTAATACAGGTGAATGGAATACATATCACGGATTTATCACAGTTTTTAATTAATTTATTATGAAAATTTTATTGATTACAATTATTATTTTTCCAATGTTATGCTTTTCTCAAAATGAAAGCTCTAAATTCAATATTGGTGTTTTTCTCACACCAGAAATTAACGGATTAATTACGACCCAATCTTATGGAAATGATAAAGTGAATGAGAAAATTGGTTTAACAAGCGGACTTATTGTAGGACGGAAAATAAATGAAAGATGGTCTTTAATTTCTGGATTAGGTTGTGGCATAAAAAGATACGACTTACACCAGTATAATATCATATTTAATTCAGATATCAACCCTCAAACTGGCATCACAACAACATCAAGCATAGAATCCAATTTATCATATTATGACGTGTTTGTGCCAATAATTGTTCGATATCAATTTCCTTCAAATGTTATGTTTTCTACCGGTTTTAATTGTAATTATTTTTTTACAGACCATTCCAAACAAACCATTTTTTATGGTAATGGTAATATTCAGAAAATAAACTTAAGTAGTGAAAAGAAAGCAAATTTATCTTATCAATTGGGAATTGGTTACAATTTTCAAAAAATGAATTTTTCTCTTGAATTAGTTTCAAAATTTTACCTCAAAGAATATTTATTGAATAACAAGCATTTGTTCTGTCTTGGCGCACAGTTGACTTATCAAATCAAAAGGTAATATCCTAGGGGTATTTAACCAAGACTGATTTCTTTTTAATATTTTTTTAATTGTTCTAGCATCATTTTAAGTTGATTTGTCACCTTTTCAATCGTCATGTTTTCCGGAGAATAATATTTAGTCCGCAAACTGCTGCTTGAGATATTTTCCGACTTTTTGGAGGAGAAATTTTCAGCGACAAATTGAATGATTTCTGATTGATTTTGATGAGCGATAACATCAGTATCGTGAAGTAATCTAAACAATAAAGCTAATTCATTTACTGACAAATCAGATTGAAATTTCCCTGGTGAATTTCGCGCACCATTAATGGTCAATTGATTGGATTCCTTTGCAATTGATTGTGCTTTATTAATGTACTGTATCTCTTCCTCAAGCCATGCTGAAAGCTGAACTTTTAGATTCGGTTCCAGCGGCGCGAAAGCTATGTGAGCGCAAATGGTGTGTTGGTTTGTTTCTTTCAGGATCTTGTACAAATAGTCGAGCTGAAGCGTATGTGTTTCCAATTCGCGAAGTGTTGAATTAATTTGATTGAAGAGATAATGAAGAAGTTCAGGATTGTTATAATTGACATGAAAGAAGCTACGAATGACTTTGTGCTCAGTGATTGGTTCTTCGCCCTGAAGATCAAGTAAGAACTGATCGAAATAGTTGTTATAATAAATCAGTTCTTTATAGGTTAGCCGTCCTTGAGAATTGAAGTTGTTCAATTTGAAAGTAGGCGATAAAATAATGGATGTTAGTTTGGAATTTAAATTAGACTCTAGGATCATCGACTTTAATTGTTCCGACTTTTGAATTATGTTGTTTTCTTCAATTAATTTAGACTTAAACGGAATAGTTATGTTCTGATCGATGTAACCTGGATATTTGGTTTCAATGAATCGCAGAATTTTCTCAAGGAAATAATAGATGAGGTTTAAAATATCTTGATCATTATACGTGTTTTTTATGCTGCAACACGATTTGTTCTTCTCAAAATTTGATTGATTCAATAGTTTGATGCAAAGTGAAATAAGTCCTTGTTGATGTTTATGGATGTATTGTTCGATTTCTTCTCTCGTGTTCAACTGATGAACCTTGTTTTTGATTTTTGAAATCAGCTGCTCTTTTTCCAATTGGAGGATTCCACAGTAATAGTAAAACTTGAGGTTTGCATTGTCCAAGGATTCCCATTGGCTTTGCTCTAAAACTCCAATTGATAATTTTCGAAGTTGATTTTGATGCAGTACTTTTTGGATTTGGGATTGTTCCAGCTCCAACTCTTTAATAATTTGTTGATCGATTAATTCCAATTCAGTTTCCTGGAATAAATGCAACTGATCATTTATGAAATTTTTAGCGGCTGGATGGATGCAATATAGAATCGATAAGCTTTGTAAAGCGATTTGATTTTTGTCTTTTTTGAAGTGGCCAACCTTTATTCGATTCGCTGATTTAAAGTGCTGATTTAAAAAAGTGATTTGTTTGTTTCTATCGGTTCCAAGTGTGTAGAAGGGCGACAAACTTCCATAGACAAGTTCGTCGAACGTAGCAAGTTCATAGGTCATCGCGGCGGTTTTAGAAGTTCTTAATAACGTTGCATTATTAAATTGGTAACAGTTAATTAGTCGTTTGTTTGGCAATTAACAACTTCAAAATTAAATTGTTGTGTTCATTGATTGAAATTAACGTTTTTTGTATTGAAGTGGTTGGGGAAGGATATAAAATGAAAAAAGCGACCTAAGTCGCTTTTATCTAATTACCAAAAAGGAATAAATGTTCAATCTCTTTTATTTCGGAATATCCAAGTGTTTTAAAATAATAGACTACTGAAATAAAACAATTAAAATTTTAGAATTAATTTACTTCGATTCATGGTGAAATTTTAAATACAATTATTTTATTTAATTAATTTTTCTTTTTTTAGCCTCTGTTAATTTCTTAATAGCTAAGTCACAATTAACATAAAGATTTGCTTTCAAAGCATATAACCTGCCCAATTTTGCTTCTTTATTATTAATGTTTCTGTAATTTTCAATTTCAGATAATGAATTTGCTTTTAAAACTGTAAGAGTTTCAATTAACTTCTCCATATTCAGTGAAGCAAAATTTTCTTTTTGACAGAATCCACAAACAATTCTGTTTATATATCTTGAGTCGGTGGGCGTAATAAAATTAACATCACCACCAAGTAAAGTTGACATCTCTTGTTTTCCAAGCAGTATAAACCCGTGTTCATTAGGTAATTCACCAATTGGTAATTCAACGTCTTCAATAATGATAATAAAACCATTTGGTTTCAGACTTTCTTTAATTTTATTAATCGACGAGATCCAAAAATCTATATGAATTTCGTGCAAAACATTAACAACAACTACTAAATCATAATTAGATACAGGAATATCATCTAGAGTATTAAAAACCTTGTCAACACCCTTGGATTTGATAAGCTCATTATACTGATTATCAACATCAAAACAGTCATATTTCTGAACTTTTGACCAAGAATTTGAATCTTTGATTCTTTCAAATAATCTACCTTTACCTGATCCAAAATCCAAAATATTCAAATGTGAACCTTTATCCAATAATTTAAGAAATGTTTCTATCTGTGGATCATTTTTAGCGGCAAATTCAAAAACTTCAGGAGAATCAAAACATTCGGACATAAAGTTTGTCATTGCCCATGAAGGAGTTGAAACAAGAAATTCTACAAGTTTATTATAATGTTCATCAAATCCCATTAAATCATCTACTGAATCAAAAGGAACTGATGAAGCGGGCGAATATAAACTGTTTTCTCGAACTAAATGAATCGAACTATAATCCAGGTTTGAAACAATAGATAAAGAGTGAGTTGCGATAAACAATTGACCTTTATCTTTTATTAGATTTTCCAGTTTTTTTACTAATTTGATTTGCGCTTTAGGATGAAGATTTAATTCTGGTTCATCTATGAAGATTATTGATTCATTAAATTTGATTTTATCATTTAAACTTATTAAAAACAGTAATAAGGCATAAGTGAATAATACCTTTTCACCATCTGAAAAATCATTATATTCAAACGGTCTTTGATTAATTGTCCAATAACCACTTGTCTTTGTAATAACTCCATCTTCTATTTCCTCGAATTGGGATGTTTTTGATTTCCATTCAAGTTCTTTATCTAGAAATTCAGAAATAAAATTTTTTAAAATTTCATATCGTTTATAGGCTATTCGGGATTTAAATTTTTTTATGTCCCCTTTAGTGTGCAGTTCATCATGTGCAAGACGATGAGGAAGGTTTCGAAGAAAAGTTAGTGCAGAGTTTTTAATCATGCTGAATTCATCAACTTGCAAATTTTCTTTGGTGGAGTCAATTACATCCTGAAATGAACTAACTTTATTGTTTTCAATACTTTCTTTTAGAGCCCTAAGATCATTATTATCAATGACTTTAATTCTGTTTTCAATTTCTGTCGAAATTAATTTTTTTACAATATCAATTTCGCCTTTAATTTGAGTGTAATTTGGGGTACGAGTGAGTCTTAGAAATTCTGCATTTTTCTTACTAAAATCCTGTTTTAACTTATGATTTTGTGGGTCTTTAGATAATTCCAATTGAATCTTTAAAAGTTCATCCTCAACATCAAAAACTGGTTTGAATTGCGCTAAAGATGCTATAGAATTCATTAATCGATCTGGAATAAAATCTATATTTCCATCATAAATATCTTTTATTGTTATATCCTTCAAAGTTTCCCTGATTGCTCTTAGATACCTAGTTTTTCCGGAACCATTTTTGCCAACCAGAGCGACCACATAGTTCAATTTTGTTGATTTGAATGTCTTAAGACCTTCTTTGTCAATAATCGGAGAGTTTAGGGATAGGTTTTTTATTTTCATGTGATATCGATATTGCGGTCAACAAATATATAGATTAGTTCTTGTGTAAAAAAAATCAATCAAATAAATTTGATTGATTTTTTAACTACCCTATCTTCTTATGTTCTGGTCGTATACTTTGGTTCAATTTCATTCGTAGCATTTGCATATCTTCACTCACTTTTTGTTCAACCACTTTCGCATAAATTTGGGTTGTTCGAATGTTCTGGTGTCCAAGCATTGCACTGACCGTTTCAATTGGAACTCCATTGGCCAAGGTTACAGTTGTAGCAAAGGTATGACGAGCAATGTGTGAAGTCAGATTTTTATTGATATTGCATATATCTGCAAGTTCTTTCAGGTAAGAATTGTAGCGTTGATTGCTGTTAATCGGAAGTAATTTGTTGTATTTGATGCAGTATTCATTATCCTGGTACTTTTCAATAATCTGTAAAGGAATTGGAAGTAAAGGAACACTTTCTTTTGTTCCGGTCTTTTGGCGATTGGTAGAGAGCCAAAGGTTTCCATCAAGTCCTTTCATGACTGCATTACGTTCGAACTGATAGACATCACTATAGGCAAAGCCAGTATAACAACAGAAAATGAACACATCTCGGACTTCATTCATTCGGTCGGAACCAAAGTCCTTATGCATGATTTCATGGAGTTCGTCGATTGTTAAGATTTCACGATCTGGCGATTGGTAAGAGCACTTGAAATTGTTGAATGGGTTGGACGGGATCCAGTCTAATCCTACTGCCATGTTCATTACTTTCTTCAAGTTTTTGATGTACTTGTGTGCTGTGTTACTTTGGATTTTTTGGACCGTTAATAGATAGTGTTCGAACTCAGTGACAAACGCCAGGCGCATTTCTGGAAGCGCCTTGTCGTTTGTTTTGTACTGATAGTCCATGAATGATTTCACCTTGCTCATGGTGATTTCGTGTCGCTTTACAGTTGCGGCTACTACTTTTCCAACTTTAACGAGTTCTTGCATTTTAAGGTTGTGGTACTCGTAGGCTTGGAGAATGGTTTTGTGTTTAGGGGTTGTTTCCTTACCCGAATAAATAACTTTTATAGCTTCAGCAGTAATTTTAGCATTGTTTGAAAGTAGTTGATTGTAGATGGATTGTATTTTTCCTTTGGCTAAATCCAAGCTACCATTTATCACTGTTTGGATGTTGCCTTTACCAATTACTTTTTGTGCTTTTTGGTCCCACATTTCAAGTAATATTGAGCGCTGTGTAGAAATTTCAACACGCTTTCCATTTACTGTAACTCTGATGTAAATTGGATATTCTCCATTCTTATGAGGACGATTTTTATTGATCCAAAAAAGGATTGAGAATGATGGGTTTTGTAAGGTGTTCATACGCTTTAATTTTGTTAACCGATTAGACAAATAATACTTGAAAATCAATCTTAAAATTTGACAGCTGAATGCCTATAAATAGGTGGTTTCACAATTAATCGGTTAACAAAACTACAACGAAATTCTGTTAACCGAATTGTTGTAATTTTCTTTGTGTTTATTTGATTTTAAACCGATTTGTTACTAGATTGGATTTTACGCAAATCCTTAAATTTAAAGGCATATAACGAAAAAAGCCCCCTTAAAAGGAGGCTTTTCGTGATCCCGCTGGGATTCGAACCCAGGGCCCATACATTAAAAGTGTATTGCTCTACCAGCTGAGCTACGGAATCATTATGTTTTTGTTAACAATAACTCGATCGTTATTGCGGGTGCAAAGATATGTGTATTATTTGTTTTTACAAGGAAATTAATTGATTTTTTTTAGTTTTTTTTTCTCATGCTTTCTAAGTTGCTGGAAAATAGGAGTGAACACGAATAATTAGTGAGAGTCAATCTAATTCATTTACTTTGTATTCATGGAACGAATCATACTTATTGGTTTTATGGGTGCTGGAAAAACGACGCTGGGAAAAGCGCTGGCTGAAGCGTTAACTATTCCTTTCTTCGATACGGATGCGCTCATTGAACAACGAACAAATTCGTCCATTTCAGCAATCTTCTTAAATCATGGTGAATCCTATTTTAGAAATTTGGAAAAAGAAACGATTGAACAACTCCCAAAAGATTCAACCTATATTTTAGCGGTTGGTGGCGGTTTACCGTGTTTTAATAATTTAATGGAAACCCTCAATGGTTTAGGAACTACGGTTTATTTGAAACACGATGTAACAACCTTGTCCAAGCGCTTAACAGATGATTCGGAGCAACGTCCGTTGGTGGCTGAAAAAAGTGGTGATGCGCTGATTTCATATATTCAAGAAAAGGTTGATGATCGCGAATTGATTTATTCTAAAGCTCAACTTATCCTAGAGGAAGCAGAACAAACTTCAGAAGGGCTTATTCGTCGTCTGAATCTTCTTCACCAAAAAAGCTAAGACTTCCTCCGTTTTCTTCTTTTTTCAATAAGAAATAATACATTACGCCCAAGGCATTCATTGCGATAAACGAAATTTTATCAAAAAATGTGGTGTCTTCTTTATAATAGCTCAGATTCAAATAAAACAACATCATCCCGATGTAAATAACTGTTCCACCAAAGTAGAAGTAAACAAAACGTAGATCTTTTCGCCAAAGCAAAATTAATCCAATAAAAACGGCAATCCAGCAAAGAAGACTGATGAGATGAAATGTCATTAAGCGATCTAAAAAATCACTTGGTTGAAAACCCAGTTCGATACCACGATTCATTAAAATTCCTTCTACTGGAATGGATTTTTGTTCTTCAATTACTGTTCGAAGTGAAATGGCAAAATAACTAATGCAACTCCAAAGAAAAAAAATAGCCCACAAAACAAGATTGATGTAAAACGTAACTTGCGTGTATCCATCAGGTTTTTCTTCACCAAAAAGGAAATTTCGCGTACGCATAAGCAACGGGATTGGACTGTCCAAATATGATTCGTGTTGTTCCGTTTGTTGGGTTTCCATTTTATGGCTAAAATTGTACTTCAAAAATACAAGAATTCTCAGCGATTATGAAGGAATATTTATGTGAAACACCTTTTCTCGATTTTCAACATGTTTCCTTTGATACTTTCACTGCTGGGATTGATCCAAATCTTCCTGAAAAAGAAAAAGCAATCGCCTTGTATTTTCTTGTGAGAGATGCGTTTTTGTATGATCCGTATCACCTCGATTTAACAAGCGAAGGATTAAAAGCCTCGAATGTTTTAAGCAAAAAACGTTCCTGGTGTGTAGAGAAATCATCTGTTTTGGCTGCCTGCTTGCGCAAATTTGGAATTCCTTCTCGTCTTGGTTATGCGATTGTCACAAATCACATTGGTGTGGATAAACTAATTCACTATTTGCGACGCGAAGAAATAGTTTTTCACGGATTTGTAGATGTTTTTTGAATGGGAAATGGGTGAAATGTACGCCCGCCTTCGATCAACGAATTTGCCGTGTTTCGGGTGTAACTCCGTTGGATTGGGATGGTGAAACGGATTCACTCTTCCAGGAATTCGATCAAGGCAAGCTTTTTATGGAATACAAGCACTTTTACGGTACGTTCAACGATGTTCCAATCGAATTAATGAACGCAGAAATGAAAGCGCATTATCCGCATTTGTTTGAAGAAATGTATGATTCGAAAGATTTTTCGTTTTATCATCTGTAATATGAACATGGTGCAAAACTTTTTGAGCACAAAACCTTCATATTTATTAACTTAGTATAAACAAATGGGTAATTCAATCAATCTATCCAACTAATTACGAGATTTGAAATTTCTCACTAATTTAAGTTTGAAGATTAAGTTTGGAATAAAAACACACTATCATGAAAAAATTAATTTTTTTATTTTTTTTATTATTGAATTTGACACTTGTCTATTCACAAGAATTACGTTCTTTTCAAGAAAATAATTTATTTGGTTTCAAAAATAAAACGACCGTAATAATTCAACCAAAATATCAATATGCTTCTGAGTTTTATGGAAATTTAGCTTTAATCAAAAACAATAATCTTTGGGGATATATTGATAAAAAGGGTATTGAAATAATTAAACCGCAATTTCACAACGCTGAAATAATGCAGAATGGAAAAGCAAAAGTGTATTTAAATAATAAAGTTGGTCTAATTGATTCTTTGGGAAATATTATTGTTCCGATAGAATTTGAATCGATTGAAGAGAATTATTATGGAATTCAATTTAGAAAAGGAAATAAAGTTGGATTACTAACGAATGAGGGTGAATACATAGACGCTATTTACACTGAAATTAACAAATCAGGAAATTTCATTTATGGAAAAGAAATAGATGAGTTAGGCGTAAATCCAGTTTCTTATGACATTTTTTACAAAGGAAAAAGAATTTACTCGAATTCCGAAAAGGCACCTACAATATTAGGTTGGAATACAATCTTCACCATCGTTGATATTTACAGTCAAGGAAAGGTTGGGATAATAAATAATGAAGGAGAATTTATTGCTGAACCACTTTACACGAAATTAGATATTACCTATACAAACAATCCTTATCCTCTAAAAAATTCTGAATTCAAAGAATCAACAGTTTATGTATTGACAAAATCTGAAACCGAAGGTGATCCAGACAATATTGATTATCAAAGTTACCGTTTATTAAAAAGAGATGGTACCTATTTTTCTGATCAACCTTTTGATTATGTTGCCACTACATACGATGATAATGGTGTTGAAACTATTCAGTTAAAACAATTTGGTAAAATCGCATACATTGATACAAATGGCACAATTGTAAGCACACCATATACTCGAATAGAAAAGTTAGAACACGGTTTTAATTTTAAATACAAGGAAAATAATAGCGTCGATATTTTTCAGAATGGCAATGAAAATGAGATACTTTGTTCTTTTAATTATGTTGAAATTCCATTAAAATACGATGAAGGTTATGATGAATATGGGAATTTTTACGAAACAAAATCATGGAATGGTGAGTTAATTGTTTCGAATGATAGCAATGCAACTTCTGAATCAGGCAAAAAAGCGCTGTACGATTTATATTCACTACAATACATTAGCGAATTTTTGGATACCGTTCCACGAGTAGTAAGTTCAGATTATTATTATAATGATTTACATGTGTACTTTGTTGGAAGGGATGGATTTTTTAATTTTTGGTATAAAGGATTAGAACCAATTTCACTATTGCCATACAGTTCGATTAACAATGTCACTAACGCATATTTTGAGCTTACTTCGATAAATGGCAGTAAAAAATTATATTCTTTTGAAACCGAAAAGTACTTCGACATAAAAAATTATATTCCAGAAAGTTCCTTTAGTATCTTTAATCAAGCAAAGATGCAATCAATTCCAGTTTTTGATCCAGAAAATCCAGAGGTCGAATATATTGAACCAGAATCTCGATTTTACTCTAATTTCATTCATCTAACAGACACAACAACTAATAAAGTTGGGTTCCTGTTTAATGACTTTTTTGCGCAACCAAAATATGATAGTATTGTTCAAGTTTTTGATAATGAACTTCCAATAGTATATTTAAAATCAGGTTCAAAATGGGGATGGTATTACAAATACACGAATACAATCGTTGAACCATTTTATGACAATATTCCACATTTTCAATTGACGCAAGAGTCCTCTCTTTATTATCCTTTAGCAGAAATTGAAGAGAACAATGAAAAGTACTTTTTAGATATAAAAGGCAGGAAATTAGATTATTATTTCGAAGGTGCTTTTGCTATAAAAAAAGATAAAAAATGGGGACTTGAATCAGATTACATAAATGCGAAAGAAAATTTAGATGATACAAAAATTATTGTTGCACCTATTTATAAAGCACTTGTTGAAACGGAAGAAAGTTTTTTGTTTACTGCTAAAAACAACAAAAATCTAGTAGGTGTTATCGATGCTTTCGGGGATACAATCATTCCGTTAATCTATTCGTCAATCACTTTTTCCGACAATTCGTATATGTTTGAAGAAGCCTTTCGAGCTTTGGAATTAAAAAATGGGAAGAAAATAGGCTTATTTAATACGACGAGTAGAAAAATAATTCCAGCTGAATACGATAAAATTGAGCCTGTGGTAATTTATAGCCAAATAAAAGGTTTTCTGGTTCATCAAGGCGATAAAGTAGGTTTTTATAATAGAGATTTCTCATTTCAAATTCCATGTATTTATGATGGAATTGCAATTGACTCAAAAGGTGATTATGGTTTTGAAATTGCCTTGTTGAAAGACAATAAAATGGCATTCGTTAACACGTATATTATTGATAAAGATTTAAATGCTTTAATTAACAAATCGGTTTGGTATGACCATGTCATAACTGATTATGGTTATTTATCTATAAATGGTAAATGGCAGGTGTATGATCGTTACAATGGAAAATTGATTAAAAATTGTGATCAAATTGAAACTATTCAAATTGCAGATTTCACAGAAGCATTTGTGGAAAACAATCTAATTGGAATCCGAGGGGATTTAGATGCGTTTTATGTAAAACCGAAATTAATGCACTTGTACATGATTGATGCAGATGTATATTACGTTTTTAAAGATGGGTTTGCTTACTTACAATATATTGGAAGTGATGATTTAATATTAAAAAGTGATTGGTAAACTGAGTTCAAGAAAAAAGAGAGCTGAAATAACGCTTTTCGTTGTCCCTGAAATAAAAAATTGAAATATGAAAAAAATAGCGATTCTTACAATTCTATTTGCAGTAAATAGTTTGTTTGCTCAACAAAATGTTGCCAAATTATTTCCTCTTAAATGGAAAGCAGATATCGGCGTTACAACCTATCGAACAAATATGATTTTTCATGAAGGATCTATTTATATAGCTTCTAACGGAAAAGACAGGAATTTAACAAACGATGAAAAAGACGGAGTTTATAAAATAGATGCTAAAACTGGAAAGATTACACATCAATTTAAAATTGAATATGCTGGCGACAACGATATCACGGGAATTTCAATAGCGGATAACAAGTTGTTCTTTGGCTCAGATAATTATACTTTTTTCTGTTATGATTTAAAAACAGATAAGGAATTATGGAAATTCGCAACTCCTTACGATGTCGAAAGTGCACCCGTAAATGAAGATTTTAATCAGGATGGAATACAAGATGTATTTTTTACAGTTGAAAACAATGGTTTTTATGCTTTAAGCGGTATTGATGGTTCCATTATTTGGCAACGTGACTCCGTTTCAGCACATCGTGGAAATCCAAAAGCGCTATTGGTAGATATTAATAATGATGGAGTTAAAGACATTGTTTCCTCAATGAGTGGCACACCAATGTCTGATAAAATTGATGGATTCAAAATGGCTCATTACGGTGATTATCATTGGGCGTTAGATGGTAAAACGGGTGCAACACTTTGGGCAATTCCTTCAGGTGCAGGAATACATAACTCACCATATTTGTATGACTATAACGGTCAAAAAAGATTGGCTTTAATCGATTGCTACGGACAATTTCATACCGCTGATTTGAATGGAAACATTTTAAGTTTTGGCGAATTTGGTTATGGGTATTTTTGTTCGCCGGTCATGTCAAACGATAAGCATTTAATTCTTGGTGATTATTCCATTTTATATGATGACGAGCATTTGAAATTTGATTCAATTTCAGGGGTACATTATTTATCCAACTCAACCTCTAATTCGTTAAAATTAGAAGGCAAATTAAGTGCAACAACAATACTTGCAGACGTTTTAGGTTTAGGATATCAACAAGCAATTGGTGTTACGGAAGAGGGGATTTTGTTTATTATGAAAACAGATGGAACACCTTTAAAGACACTAAAAATCAATAAAGGGGCAGAAGCAAGTGTTTTTGTGCAAGATATTGATGGCGATGGAAAACTAGAAATTTTAGTTTCTGAACTTGATGGTAAATTATATTGCTACGGTACACAATCGAAAGGAAAGGTCGAAAAAGGAAGTTTTTAAGGTTTAAAAAAACAAGCACATTTCGTCTAATTTCATTCGTCACTTGAACTTCGCGCACCAAAATGAACGAAGTCCTAACATCCTAAAGTCTGCCGAAAGCTTTCGGCAGACTTTGTCTTTTGACCTTCGTCTTTTGTCTTAAATTCCTAACGTCTCACTCAACAATAACAACCAAATACTTCGATATTTTCCAGAAATCGTTTGGATTGATAATCTTGATTTTTGTGTTTTTGCCAACGCTGACCAAATTGTATGAACTGGAAGGATGATCAGTAACAAATTTCAATTCTGAACCTTCAATAAAGATTTCTTTTTCTTGCGTTAAATCAATTTTTGAGAAATATTTTTGATTGAAATTATCCATCAATTTGATTTTCTTTCCAATTCCAATAAATCCATTTTTGCGATCAATCACCTGGTTTTTTACCAATTCTTCTTCAGTTCCATAGGAATAGTAAACCGTATTCAATTCATCTGTTAATTCTTCAACCAATACGGCCTTTTCTTGGTAAGCATCAAATAATTTCGAATAGGCTTTGTCCAATGAACCCAATTCCGCTTGCAACATTTCAATTTGTTCGTCTTTGGCTTTCATGCTTTTTACCAAATCTTCTACCATTGATTCAAGTTCTTTGACTTTTAAACCGCTGTCTTTTAGTTTATTGCTCAATTGTTTCACTTTCTTAGCGTTCTCTTCACGTAAGAAATTGATTTGTTTAATTTGATCTAAAATCCACTGTTTATCATCTTCTGATAATTCAGCATTAGTCGATTTTATGCGCAATTCATCCTTTTTCAATTCAATGGATTCTAGGTTCGATTGAATTTCTGTGTAAAACTCTAGTGACTCATTGATCATTTGATCTTTGGCCTCATTTTCTTTTTCTAACTGAGCGATTCTGGTTTCTAAATCAGCATTTCCGCCGGTTGAGTTTGACTCTTTCGGTTCAGATGTACAAGCAGTTAAACAAAGGGCTGCAATTGAAAGTGCAAGAATGGAACGCATATTGATGTTGTTTTGATTAGTGTAAATATAATTCAAATCTTATCTTTGAATTTAAATAATTTCAAATATGCGTTTAAGTAGCTTACTTTTTATTGCTTTTTTCTCATTAACAGCGGCTTACAGTCAAGAAATTTCCTATAAACTGCGAATGACAAAACCCCAAAATCACTATTTCCAAGTTGAAATGAATTTGGTGGATTTTAAGCAAAGTGATTTGGTAGTGAAAATGCCGGTTTGGGCTCCAGGTTCTTATTTGGTACGTGAATTTTCTAAAAATGTCGATTTGGTAAAAGCCTACGATGAAAATGGAAAAGCACTAACAGTTACAAAGCAAACAAAAAACGCATGGTCAATTGCTCGTGGGGCATCGAAAAAAGTCCGTGTGGAATATGAAGTATATTCTTTTGAATTATCTGTTCGTACAAGTTTTTTGGATTTAACACATGGTTTCGTTAGCGGATCAGGTGTTTTCATGTATGTAGATGGATTTAAAGATAAAAAAGGAACGCTAGAGATTTTTAAACACGCTAATTTTAAGCGCATCACAACAGCTTTAGAGAAAAATTCTGAGAGTGTTGCAAGCGATGGTTCAGAGGTGTTTAAATTCGATAATTATGATCAATTGATTGATTGTCCGATTGAGATTGGTAACCAGGAAGTTTTTCAATTTAAAGCGGCTGGAGTTCAACATACTGTAGCAATTTATGGTGAAGGAAATTATTCGATTCCACGTTTGCAAACGGACATGGCGAAAGTTGTGGAAGCAGCAACTTCTGTTATAGGTGAGAATCCAAATAAAAATTACACCTTCATTATTCATAATGTTGTGGATGGCCAAGGTGGATTGGAACATGTGAATTCAACAACATTAAGTGTTAATCGTTGGACGTATGAAGGTTCTGAATATACTGGATTTTTAACCTTGGTAGCGCATGAATATTTCCACTTATGGAATGTGAAACGCATTCGACCAATTGAGTTAGGACCTTTCAACTACGATGAAGAAAACTACACAACACTTTTATGGGTAATGGAAGGTTGGACTTCATACTACGAAGATTTAATTGTTCGACGTGCTGGATTCACTACTCCTGAAGAATTTATCAATAACATGCAATCAACTGTAAATTATGTGGAAGGATCAGTTGGTACGCGCGTTCAACCTGTTGCGCATGCAAGTTTTGACGCATGGGTAAAGGCGTATCGCCCGAATGAAAACAGCGCAAATACAACAATGACGTATTACTCACGCGGTGGAATGTTGGCGGCTCAATTGGATGCAAAAATCATTTCGAAATACAAAGGTGAAAAATCATTGGATCATTTCTTACGCGTTCTTTATAACAAGTATTACAAAGAATTGAACCGTGGTTTCTCTGATAAAGAATTCAAAGAAGAATTAGCGAAGTTTATGGGTGAAAACATGGATGACTTTTTCGCTAAATATGTGGATGGAACAGAAGTTACTCCACTCAACGAAACATTTGGATTACTTGGAATAAATGTGGAAAGTGTTGGTTATGCTAAACCATCGTTTGGAGCGAGTTTACGCGAAGATGGAGGCAAAGTAATTGTTCGTTCAATTCGTTCAAATTCTTCTGCTGAAAATGCTGGTTTAAGCGTGAACGACGAAATTATTGGTTGCAATGGTTTCCGTGTAGATCAAAAGTCCTTCGATGATTTTGTTGCAGGTTTATCCGCAGGAAATAAATTTTCTATTTTGATTTCACGCGATGAAATTTTATTGGAATTAGAAGTTTCTATCGAGAATTACTTGAAACCACAATATGTGTTCAAAATAAATGGTAGTGATACGAAGAAAACGCAATTGCGCAACTATTGGTTGAGAACCATTTAATTAGGTAAGTCGTTCAATAATTGCTTCATGTTCTGGAAATAAAGGAAGTAATTCATCTTTGGTAAATAACTCGAAATCTTCGAAATCAAATCCTGGTGCGACAACACAAGATACAAGTGAATAACTATTTTCTTGTAGAACTGAAGATCCGAAAATCGTGTTTTTTGGAACCAAGAATTGGGGTTGTTGACCAGCTTCAAAATTCAATCCAACAGGATTTTCTGAATGGCCATTTTCATCTAAGGTGTGAACTAGCAAAGGACTTCCAGCATGGTAAAACCAAATTTCATCACTTTTAATGCGATGAAAGCGCGAAACATTTTCGGAAGTTAATAAGAAATATATTCCTGTCATAAGTTGACGATTTGTTCCTGGAATTGATTCTTCGGAACGATATGTTTCCTTGTAAAAACCACCTTCTGGATGTGGCAACATTTCTAATTTTTCAACCCAATAGGCAATTTCTTGTTCCATTCTCATAAGATTGGCCCGTTTTGAAATTGTAAACCGCTGTTGCGAATGTTTGGGAAAAAGTATTTGAAATCAAGTGAAAGATAGGATCCATCAATTTCAGCAAATGCAACCCTCTCGATTCCTTGGTATTTGTATTGAGCCACCATATCAAATACGGGCGCTAATGGAATTCGTCCTGAACCACCAATATAAAAGAAACCTATTTTGTCTGTTCGAAATTCAAAGCCAAAATTTGCATTCAATTCAATTCCGGCTTTTTTGCGCACAACTCCCGTATGTGCGAAGGAAAATGCACCACCTGGAAGGGTAATAACTCCAACATCGGTTGGTTTAAATGTGATTGCAGGTCCTAAGGAAGCATTCATGTAAAATCGTTCACTCATTTGAACATATACAAGCAAGTTGACAGGCATGTCATATTGAATGAAACTGATTGAATTAGTAGCAAACACATTTGAATCAGCAATGGACATATCGATTCCAAAATTGCGTTGTGTAAAATTGATACCCGTTTCTAAAGCCAATAATTTTGTGAATCCAGCACGAACCGTTCCGCCAAATGAATACCCAATTTTTTGATTAACAGTCGTAGAGAATTCTCCATTTGTCATCGTGGTTGTTGGTGAACCAATGAATTGTGTTGGAAATACTGGCTTTACTTGTAAACCAAAGTATGAAGGAAACTTCTCTCTTTTCTGATTCGATTGAGAGTAAGCAGTTCCAACCGCTAAAAATGTAAAAAGAAGTATTTTAATTTTCATTGACATAACAACGCGAAGAAAACTATTTTATTTGGATTACTTGTTGTGAATGATTGAACTGTAGTGATTATTGAGTTATTCCATAATCCATTGCGTCGTGTATTCCAAAGGTTTGCGATGTGCTTTCGGCCATTCAATTGCAGGGTAACCGATATAGAACAAGCCTAAACATTTGTCTTTTTCACCTAAACCTAAAAATTCATTCATTTGAGTTGAATAGATCAATTTTGGTGTTGCCCAAAAACCACCTAATCCATAAGCGGTACAAGATAAATGCATGTTTTGAATTGCACATGCAACTGCCTCAATTTCTTCAATTTCCAAGATTTTTTCTTCCGCTTGACGTTCCATACAAACAGCAATTACAACCGATGATTTCATTGGGCGCGTAAGCATTTTTGCCAATTTCATATCGTTTTGTTGTTCTTTCGGTGTCAATTCCAAATACGTTTTCCCGAGGAAATCTGCTAATTTCTGACGACCTTCTTCCATGAACACTTTGAAACGCCAAGGTTGCGTGTTTCCATGTGTTGGAGCCCATTGTGCGTTGTTGAGAATAAGTTCGATTTGCTCTTTGTGAACCTTGCGATCACTGAATTGCTCTGGATAAATTGTTCGTCTGTTGCGAATTAGTTCGTTGACCTCTGAAAGATTGAATCTCATGATGAAAATGTTTTGTACAAAAGTACATTTTCTAGTTCATCTAGGAATTAATTTCCACCACGTAATTCTGTGTTAACTTTTTGAATGTAGAAAAAGCTTTTATCAATTGTTTCGTACGATCCATTCGGCATTGGACCCAAAGCAGGAGCACCAACAACATAACCATAACCATCAATCAATACATAGCTTGGGAAGGTTTCAATTTTATAGTTTTTCCACACTAAATTTGACTCATCTACTTGGAATTTTTCCCATGGAATAACATCCAAATAATTCTTTAAATCTTCTGGTTTATAGTCTTTTTTCGGATAAACAGTAATGAATTGAATGTCTTCTTTGTACGTTTCGTATAATTTCTTCAAAGGCTCCAATTCAAGTGTGCTTTTTGAAGATGAAGGATCATAGAAGTGAATGTACACATGTTTCTTACTATAATTCGTCAATAATTTCGTTTCTCCTGCAGTGTTTTTTAATACAAACTCAGGCGCTTTTCCTCCAACAGTTAATTCAGTTAAACGTAATTTCATGTTTCTTGCAATGATGGCATTTGCATCAAATAAACTATGATTTGCAACACTGTCTAAAACCGTTAAAATATTGGTTTGAGGAAAATCTTTGGAATAAAATTCTTCCGACAACATTTTGATCATCACCATTTCACGAAGACGCATGTTGATTAGTGTATATTCTGAGCCTAAGGCATTCATAATCAATGTTGGACTACTTTTTAGTAAGCCCAAATAAACGCGGTTATTCGTCTCCATTGATAGGCGAGGAGTCATTTTTTCGTAAAATGCATTGATGTAGCCCATGTATTCGTCATTCTGGTATTCAACTGGCGAATGTTTGATGTAGAAATCATGTTTTTCGTAGCGATTTCGATCTGCAGCATATTGAATATTGTCCATCGATGCGAAGCTATAGCGAACGAACACTTTTAAATAATTTTCAGGTGTTCCTTTGGCAAACTTTTCCAATGTGTCGTTCAAATTGTATTTCTTCTCAACGTTCGATTTGAATTCTTCCATTTTATTTGCGAATTCAAGTGGTTTCGATTGACGTAAATAGAAGTAATTTCCAATGAAATCATCAGACCAACGTTGAAATTGAAGAATGTTGTAGTTGATATCCGTTGTGTCAAGGTTAAAAAACGTGATTTCAACATTGTTCCCACTCGGACGATACGGTTCGAATTTGTCTTTTGCAGGAAGGTAAATATCATACACACCATTTGGCTGGATGTAAAGAAAACTCTTGTTTTTATTTGCTCTTACAATGATTTTTTGCGTCTCATTGGCATAAAAACTAACAGAAAATGTGCTATCTGGTAAAACTGTTGTTGACGCAATGCGACTTTCCATCATGGAAAAATAATCGTCAATCGCCATGAAAGAGACAGTTTGACCAACATAACTCGGCGCTGTTCCTTTGATCGTAACAAGCTTTTTATCTTGACTAAATCCAACAAGTGCGAAGGCAAAAAAGCAGCTAGAAAGAAGAAGATGTTTTATCATGTTAGTTTGATTTTGTACTGCCGTTACATAATTTGTACCACAGATTAAACGAGGAGATTGGCATTGGTTACAAACAAGGAAATATCGCCGTTGTTTTTATAAATTTCACGAACGATTGTTGCGTTAATTGCCGAATATTCTTGATTTGTCAACAAGAAAACGGTTTCAATTCCACTCAAGGCAGTATTCATGTGTGCAATCGAGCGTTCATACTCAAAGTCTTTTGAATCGCGTAAACCACGTACAATATGTGTCGCCCCAATTTCTTTGCAGAAATCAACTGTTAGACTTGAATAGGTTTCAATGCGTAAACGAGATTCATTTTCGAACATAGAACGAATGTGATTTTTGCGTTTTTCAAGTTCGAACAAGTAATTTTTAGAACTATTGACGCCTATCGCAATGATGATTTCATCAAATAAATTCAAGGCATTGCGTACAACTGCTTCATGTCCTTTCGTAAACGGGTCAAATGAACCTGGGAATAAACCTATTTTTCTCATCGCATTAAATCTTTAATCATTCGTTTCTTCTTCCTCTTCTTCTTTTCTGAAGAAACTAAAATAAACGTTTCCGTATTGTCGCACAAGATCGAAGTGTTTTTTGTCTTCCAATTTTGTGTGGCGACCATGTTCGATAATCAACAACCCTCCTTCAACCAACAAATTACGTTCAAAGACTATTTCAGCAATTTCATGGTGAAACTTGTAATCGTAGGGCGGATCAGCGAAAATGAGATCAAATTTACGTTCTGTTTTTCTAAGGTATTGTAGAATGTCGGATTTGATTGTTTCTAAATGTTCCTTGATTCCCAATTCAGCTGCATTTTTCGTGATAAAACGCAAGCAATTTGAGTTCATGTCAACTGCTGTCAAATTTCCAGCTTCACGCGAAATAAACTCAAACGAAATATTTCCAGTTCCTGCACATAAATCTAAAATCTCTAAATCGTACAAGGCCATTTGATGTTCCAATACATTGAACAATCCTTCTTTCGCAAAATCGGTTGTTGGTCGCGAAGGAAAACTTTTTGGTACTGAAAAACGTCGAGCTTTTAATGTTCCACTAATTATACGCACAGTTGTTGAGATTTAGTAATCAGTTCGTTATTGATGCTGATTGTTGCTTGTTTTAAATCAGCAAAAGCGCTGAATTTAGTATATAAATCGTTAATTTTTTCGCTAGATGAACCTACGCCAGGACAAATTTGCAAAGTTCCAACTTCATTTGTAAGTCCTTTTTGTTGCAAGGTGAACATCGTGTGATAAATAATGTCTTCATTTTCAATATAATCGAATACACTATAGAATTCCAATTTGTTTTCTTTGACAATCGCAATCAAAACGAAATTATCGTACACAACAATTGTCGTTTTCAATTTGAAGGCATTTTCAGCAAAAATTCCACGTACTAAATGCGAACCTTCGTGCTGAATAATTGAACGCGGATAGCGAATCACAAAAAATGATTTCACCCATAAAGGAATTTCGTAAATGTTCACAATTCCATGTTCAGGAATCCGATTGTAATCAACGTGATTTGTTGGAACATCATCACCATAACACAATTTAAAAATGCTATCAGGCTTACTTTCTCCGAAAATGTTAGCTGGAATTAAACTCGTTCGTTTACTCGACCAAGACACCGTTGTTTCATCAAAGTCACGATTTTTCAATCCAGATTCTACCAAAAACTCATCTAATTGTTCTTTGTAGCGATAGTCTTTTTTATCCGTAAAATTGTAGTCATAAGCTTTAATTGCGTCATTTTCAAGAACAGAAAAGCGCACAGCTGCTTCGGATAATTCGATGGATAAATGTTTCACGTTTATTGATTTCTTTTACTAGGAGTTAAAAGTACTGATTTTTTAGCAAAAATGAGTTAACATAGGAGCCGCATTCATGCGATAAGGATTGTTTTGAGTATTATTGTGATGGAATTTCTCAGAAAAAAATAAATGATTATTTGTTTAATTGTAAATCTGAACCCCTGTTTTAACTAATTTCTAATGTTCATGAAATCTTCAAATGAATACCCCCTAAAACAGTTTTTGCTTGTTTCATTTTTCCTTGCAATGCATTTTTGCGGGCAAGCAAGGGATTTAGTATACATTGAGAAATCAAATCAAGCGGATATTAAAGAACGAGAAGCAATTGTCATTCTTACAGGTTTAGGTTCAATGAATCATAGTGCGAAAGAGCAAATTAAACGATTCAAAAATAAAGGATATGATTTGTTTATTCCAGATTACATCAGTCGGAAATCTCTAACCAAGAACGCGGAGAATTTTGAGATGTTTCATAAAAAACACAATTTAGGCTCTTACAAAAAAGTACATGTTTTTTGTTATTTGGTGGGTGGTTGGACATTGAATATGTATTTGTCTTTTCATAAATGGGAAAACTTAAGTTCAATCGTCTTTGATCGGAGTCCACTTCAAGAAACAATTCCTGGTATTTTGGTGCGTGAAAATCCAATTTTCAGTAAGATTTTATTTGGTGAAATGATAAAGGATTTTGCATCAACACCATACAAATCGGCTAATTTAACAGGAACTTCCATAGGTTTGTTGATAGAATGCAAAGCCACAGAGCTTTTATGGAAAAAGCAAGTTGCGTTTATGAAGTTACCCAAGATCAGCTTTGAAGTAGATTCTTTGCATCAATCGAGTTCAGACTATTTCTATACGTATTCAAGTCATGACGATTTGTACACAGATTTAGATGAGATTTCTACCAATATTTTTACTTTTTTTAAGGAAGGAAAATTTCCAGTTGATGCTTCGAGAGTGCCAATTGCTCGAGATCCTTTCGAACCTTATTTAGAACATTAATTACGTAATCTTTTCCATTGTTAAGCGCGCCATCAAATAGCTCACAGTAGATTCTGCTCCTTAGTTTAGGTCGATCTGAATTTTAGAATGCTACAAGTAAAAAGGTGCTGTTTAGTGAGAAATGAATAGTTTAATCAACCAAAATAAAATCCAAGTAACTCCAAGAATATTGAAAGTTAAAAATCCAGGATGAGAACGATTTTTCATTTTGAATGTAAGGAGTGCAGGAATGAGTAAAACATTGATTGGTAAAGAAATCGGTAAAAGCAAATATGAAAATCCCATTGGGCCACCTTGTGTAAAAAGGATGTAACAACTGATTGGCAATAAATAACCGTTCGCCAAAATGATGATCGTTGCAAGAATTAGATTGATTCGTTTCTGCATGAATAATGATAATTGTTTAAAGGTAATGAAAGAGTGGGTTTGATTTTTATTTCGGACAAATGATTTGCAATTTTACAAAGTTGCAAGATTATAATGTTACAACTTAACAACTTTGCAAGTTAACAACTTTGCAAATTAACAACTTTGCAAATTAACAATGTTACTTATAACTCCCGATTTTAGTGACTTGTAGAAGGTTTTCAATGTAAATCCTGTCTTGTTCCCCTCTTAATTAACCGCTGCAAATTCATTTTTTTAATTCCTTCCCATCATCTTCGCTCGAACAACCGATGGATCGTATTCAAAATATTCCAATCCCATGCGATGCGCCAATTGTTTAGCAATCTCCACACTTTGAGAGCGCTGATTAAAATGTGTTAAATCTGTTTTGTTGCGGTAATTTGCATTCAATAAACTAATACCAAATTTAAAATCTGTGTTACTTACCGAACTAATGCGTGAATGAGCAGTCACGGTTTCTTTTACTGGAATAACTGAAAGGAATTGAAATTTGGCATAGGACTTTTTCTTGCCAATTTTGATAAATCCGAAAAGTTTCGTGTAAAAAACAATCACTTTTTGTTCGGGTTGAATGTCGATTCCCTCTCGTGTGAAGCAAATAAATGCTCCAATCGTAATTCCGATTGCTCCAACAATCCAATCGCCTAACAAAATGAGCACGGATATGCCCAAAATGATGTAGCCGATTAAAATAACATTTGATGGTGAAACTTTGCCGTTGTCATACGAAAGTGCTACTGGTTTGTCTAGTTGATCCATAAAATTAAGGTAAAAATAAGTTTGCAAATATAGCAAGTGTTCCCCAGAAAACCCAAGGAAGACTAATCGGAACAATTGTCCACCAGATTTTATTTTTTATTGGAAGCTTGTGAAACCAATAGGGAAAAATCAATAGACCGTAAACGAAAGTCATAATCAATAAAAAAAACGGATTAGCCATTAAAACCGTGCAAGCAATCAATGCAACTCGATGGAATTGAATCAATTTAGACACAACTGGTTTGGATGTTTTTTCAATGCGATATACCAACGTATCCTCACCATTTTCACGATCTTTAGTTCGTATTTCAACGACTTTAAAACCGAAATTGATATAAACCTTATTCGATGGATTTGAAGCATTCGTCTCCAAATAAATGGAGGAACAGTCAATCTTTTCAGTCTTTAAATACTGATAGAATGAACGTAGCATATGGGCCATCAACCCTTTACCTCGGAATTCAGGTAGGAGCAATAAGGCTTCCATCTGAAGACTATCGTTCTCAATTTGATAGGAAAGGTATCCAACGGCTTCGTCATTTACGAAATATTCCAACAAAACAAAATCCTCCTGCAAATAGTATTCTTTCCAGTTTGACATATTGCCTTCGATGGCGTAATACTTGGTGCCAACATACTTTTTCTGACGAATCCAATCGTTTTCCCAAAGAAGGTAATAGCGTGAGAAAAAACGCTCAAAATCACTTGAACAATCAATGGGTTTGAAATATGTAGCGTTTTCCATCTAGAACGAAGATAGGGAAAAAGACAGTGTTTAAGCGATGTACTGTTCAACAATTGACTTCAGTTCGCTAATTAGTTCTGGGTCCATAAATTGGTAATTATCTTCAATGTCCATGACGATAATCTTTTCATTGTCAAATGAATTAGGGAAACGTTCTTTTATACGATTCTTGTGCTTAGCTTCCATAACAAAAATCAAATCTGCCCATCGTATATCTTGTTCGGTAATTCGCTTTCTGGCAGAAGGCTCTGTTCCAGCTGATTTAACTTGAAGCGACATTGTATTTTTATAAATTTCTTCAGCCGTTCGACTTCTCCAAATATTCCTGCTGCAGACGAATAATAGTTTCATTCCCTAAAATTAGTAGATTTTAATAAAGTTGAAAATTCAAATCAATACGAATTTCGTTCCTATTAAATTCTCCTTACCTTTAAGCTGTGGAAAATCCTGAGTCTTCAATATTCAAGCAACAAATAACCCAGTTTTTTGAGCATGCGCCAACAGTCGATCAAAGTCGTTTGATTGATGAATTGGAACGTTTCATGAAATTGAAGGAGTCGCATCCATTGTTTTTGTTGAAAGGATATGCTGGAACGGGAAAAACAACTGTTCTTGGTGCTTTCGTAAAAACCTTAACGCATTTTAAAGTGAAATCGCGCTTGTTGGCACCAACTGGTCGAGCAGCTAAAGTGTTGAGTGCGCGTTCGTCCAAAGAAGCGTTTACCATCCACAAACAAATTTATCGACGCAATTCGAAAGTGGATGAGTTTTCAGGAATGATGCTCGCACCAAATCTGCATACAAATACTGTTTTTATTGTTGATGAAGCTTCCATGATCGGCGACCATTCATTGTTAACGGATGGAAGTGTTTCAAACAGAAATTTATTGGATGATTTGTTCGAATATGTGTTTTCTGGAAAGAATTGTCGCTTGATTTTACTTGGAGATGAAGGTCAGTTGCCACCTGTTGGTTGTGACTATTCGCCAGCCTTGGATGCCAATTTCTTGAAGAACAATTATTTTGCCTTAAACATCACAGAGTTTTCGTTAACCGAGGTTTTACGACAAGCAAATGAATCGGGAATATTAGCGAATGCAACAGAATTGCGTTCCTTGGATGATGACGATCATCCACAATTTCAGACGAAAGGCTATGCTGATTTTGTGCGCTTGCCAGGAGACGAATTTCAGGACGCTTTGGAAGCTGCGTATTCGTTCAGCGGGGCAGAGGAGACGATTATCATTACACGATCAAATAAACGCGCGAATGCTTACAACAATCAGATTCGTTCACGTTTGCTGTGGTACGAAGAAGCGCTGTGTGCTGGCGATTGCTTAATGGTTGTGAAGAACAATTACTATTGGATCGATGACCAATCGAAAATGGGATTCATTGCTAACGGTGAAGCGCTGAAAGTCTTGCGCGTAAAGAAAGTGGAAGAACTCTATGGCTTCGAATTCGCTCGTGTAATCGTGAAATTCAGTGATTACGATGAACTCGCAGAATTAGAAGTCTTGGTCTTCATGGAAGCCTTGCAAGTAGAAGCTCCGTCGATTTCGCGTGCACGCATGAAAGAATTGTTTTTTGCGATTGAACAAGATTATCAGCACGAACGCAATAAAAAGAAACGCTTCGAACTGATTCTAAAAAATCCTTATTTCAACGCGCTTCAAGTGAAATATGCCTATGCCATCACCTGTCACAAATCACAGGGTGGACAATGGGAACAAGTGTTCATTGATCAAGGCTACATCGAACCAGAATCGATTAACAAGGAATACCATCGTTGGTTATACACGGCTGTAACGCGTGCTACAGAGAAATTGTATTTGGTGAACTTCACAGAAGACTTCTTTCAGGATTCGTGATTCAGGATTCATGATTTGTGATTCCCTGCCTGTCGGCAGATAGGATGATACAGGATTCATGATTTGTGATTCATGATTCCGAGGAAAGTGAAAATTTTTAGAGAGGAATGATATTTCCTTTTATTTCAATTTCAAAAGTACGATAACGAACAGTTGACTTTCTGCTTGATTCAATTATATCTTTGCCACCTTTCCTTTTAAAAGTTGTTGAAGAATCGCCTAGTTCAATCGTTAAATTTTCATTTATTTTAAACCAAGAAACTTCTTCTATCTCTTCATCTTGCCAACAACTGATTTCATATAAATTTAAGGAAGCAATTTTTTTTCCTTTCTTGTTTGTTGTTACGATTACTGGTAATGAAACATCCGTTCCTTGTAAATAGAGAATCACAGTGTAATTCTTTTCTTCGGCAAGAACACCATAAATCTGAGCATTTTCAATACCGTATTTTGAAATTATTTCAGCATCAAAATTGAAGCGTTGTCCTAACAAATCTTTGGTACAGCGTCCTTCTAAAGGAAGTTTTATTTTATCGATTTTTGAAACATATTCCTCAAACGAAATATCACGTTTTGGTTGAATTGTTTTAACTTTTTGAGAACAACTCAAGTAAGCTAGAAATATGAATAACAAATAAATCTTCATCTCAAAAAAGTAGTTTGTTACTTGAATTACAAATCATGAATTATAAATCACAAATCAACCAATTTGACGGACGTTGCTCCAACCGCAATTTTCGTTTTTGCCCATTCTTTATTGAAGCGATCGATTACGATTTTTGCATTCTCGCGTGATAAATACGTTCCAGCATATACATTTAGTTCGTCTTTCAATTTGTTTAGAATGGTTGCTGTGCGCATCACACTTAAAATGTCGTTTTTCGATAATTTGTATTTTGCCATCAAGGATTGCAAGGCTGCATCTGAAATCTGAAGATTTGAAGCAACAGGATCGGTGTATGAATTCACTTCCAAACGAATTTGACGATCTAAATGCACAAACAATTCCGAGCGACGTAAACGCAAATACGTTGAATCATTTCGACTCGTTGGGTAAGAGCGTAATTCAACAGGATTGTTGCTCTTCACAGTTCTACAACCGTTCCATTCACCAATTCCTTGTCCGCGAGCGATGATAGAAAACGGTACTTTTTTGTCCAATATTCCTTCAAAGAATTGCAACACCGCAACGCTGTCTTTTTCTGTGAATAATTTACGATCTAAATTGTAAGTATCTGAAGCAAAAACATCTTGTAATTCAACTTGAATACGCGCGTTGTAGTTTGGTTCAGCATCCGTCATGTTAATGTGCAACATCACTTCATCTGCTTGGTCCGATAAACACGATTCAGGAATGGCAATCAAACGCACTTCAAAGGCTTCTTTTTTAGCGGAAGCAGGAAATTGAAATTCTTGCGTCAACATATCGAAGGTTGTAGAATCTTCAAACGTGTAAACGCCATCTTTTTCAGTATAACTCGCCCAACGATATCCCATCATCGATTTGAATACATCCAAACGTTGTTGGTACTTTGCCATTAAGTCAATTGCCTCTTGTTTTTGCTTCTCTAATTCTTTGATTTTACGACCGTATTCATCAAACAAGTTGTACAAATCGACAATCGTTTGTTGTTTTTTACGGCGATCTTTTTTATTTGAATCCGTTGTTGGTTGGTAATCTACTGGTCCGCCACCGTAAGGCGTTTTACGTGCTTTTTTCTTTGCTTTCCGAACTTCTTTTGGCGCTTTGCTACTTGTTGTAATTGTTGATTGTGTCATGTCAGAATAACCATGTTCACCCTTTTCTATTTCCAACTCCGTTTCGTCTTTTTTCTTCTTGTTGTACTCAATCCAGTAATCAAATCCTTTCTTGCCATAAATCATTTCGTGCAACTTGGCGATTTTATTGAATTCCATATCAGCCATAATCGCATAAAACGTACTACCTTCTGAAAAAGAAGAATCTGGAGAAAGAAATCGTGTGTCTCCAGCGCCAAACAAATGATAACTCAAACCATTTTTCTCAACAACTACAGTTGTTTGTTTTTTAGAATTGTAACCCCAAACATCAAAGTGAAGATTCGTTAAACGATTGTCGCCAACTGTTTCGAAATCAGTGATAGTGAAAAGTGCTGATTCGATTTCTTGTTCTTTCTTTGGAACAGGCGTTGATAGTTTTAATTGATATGGAAACAATCCGATGGCTTTGGGTAAACCTTTGTTCCATCGCCCTTTTTCATCTTTTTCACGTTCTTCCAATAAACCTGAAGTAGCACTTCCATCGCCCGCAGCGACCAACACATTTTGAAAGACCATTGCTTCACCGCCCATTGCGCGGTAAATTTCTTCCGTGCGTTTTTCAACGTATTGATTAATCGCTGTATTGATGGCGCTCAATGTAACCAATCGATCATTTGCATCCAAAAAGCGCAAGGTTTCGATTAAAGCTGTGCGATCATCGAGCGATAAACTTGGATTGATAACAGAAATTACTTTTGGATGAGGTTCAACTGATTCGCCTTTGTCTTTCAATGCATTTGGAGGAAGTACAGCAATGAGCATTTTTTCAAATTCAGCATACTTTCCTTGATACGGTTCAAGTTCTTTGTCACTCCCGCGTTTTGCCAATAAAACCTTATTTAATTCCCAAATCGCCATTTTATTCGCCGCTTCAGAAATAATTCCCTTTGGTGATTTCGCAATTTCTTCGTTTCGAATAATCAATGATTCTGGATTATTCATGATGATGATTTCTACTGAATCGTAATTGATTTCTTTGTTGTAGAAACGAATATCAGGACCTTGATAATCAAAATAACGCCCAATCGAATTATCCAAAATCGGACTTTTCTTAACGATATGAAACAAATACGCACGTTCTTCGGCAGACAATCCTTCGTTCTGTTGTGCGAAGTTTAGAAAAGGGAACAGGAGAAAGAGAATGTAAATGTATTTCATTGCGTTTACTTTATTGGTTGGCAGCGGATCAACTGCTCAATAACTTATTTTCGTGTTAAAGGTAACATGCCTTGAGCGAATTTTTCCCATTTGGACAAAAAAAAACGTCCCGTTTGAGCGGGACGCTTTCTTTAAAATTTTGTTTTTATTACTTGATAACAACTGTTTGTGTTGATTCAACACCGTTGTTTGTCAATCCAACTAAGTAGATTCCTTTGTTTAATGAAGTCAAGTCGATTGTTGTTCCATTTGACAATGATTCAACTGTGTAAACTACACGACCTGTTTGATCAAAAATTGTTGCACTTGCATCAGCAGCAAATTCTCCTTTGAATGTTACCAATCCTTCAGATGGATTTGGATAAACAGAGAATTCAGCAGATTTCGCATCGTTGATTCCTAAGTTATACAAAGGAGCAACAGCAGAAACAACATTTGTTTGTGACATCAATGGTGTTCCACCACCAGCTAATTGAATTGCAACAACTGTATGTATTAAAATTGGTAATGTGCTGTTTGCTACATCGTAATATTCATATTGCGTGCGAACGAATTCAATGTCCATAACACCAATAAAGTTTACTTGTGTGAAAACAGTATCAACCATTTTGTAACGAATTACGTTTGGAACTGATGTTGAATTTGGGAATAATAAAGTTCCTTGTCCGTCAACTGCAGCATGTGCAACACCTGTCGCTGTTGGGTTTTGCGGCATTCCGTTGAAATCGAATGACAATGATCCAGAGAATACATCAGAGAAATAATCTCCATTTGAAAAAGGATATTGAATTGTCGTTTCGTTATCAACATCGAATTTTGCGATTACTGTACCGAACGCTGGTTCTTCGTAAACAAATCCTTGAGATACGCGATCTGAACCTGTTGAACTAAAATAGTTAGAGATTGAACCTTGAATACTCATGATTTTTGTTGCACCTGGAAAAGAATCCGCATACATTGAAGTTGGAGCGTCTAAAATTTCAATTACACGCGTTTCCATGTTCATTCCAACAATATTAGAGTAATCCCAAGTAACACCAGAACCTGTTACATTTGGATAAGCATCAGTCAATGTGTCTAATAAGTACATTGTTTGAGATGTTCCAACAGTTGGTTCATTTGAAGCATCCAATTGTTGCGCTTGTGTAGCTGCTGAAAATAGTAGGGCAGTGAAGAGTAAATGTTTTTTCATCGTTTATTTAATTTTTTTCAAACTTACTTAAAACCAAATGAATTCATCAAGTGTTTCCTATTAAACGGCAAAAAAATCATTTAAATGGAATAAGCTGTTTACATTTGTTTGAACCAAGAACGTTGGCCAACGAAAAAAGGTTGGTTGGTTCAATAAAATTATCTTCTATTGTTTAATTTCCTTTTTAGACATCAATTGAGCGCGTCAGATTTTTTTTCTATTTTTAGCCCTCACTAGTAATGAAAATAGGAAAAGAATGGGTTTCAATGATTTATTTCGCAAAAAGACAGTTCAAGATATCATGCAACAAGTGGAAGCTGGACAAGCTGACGGTTCTCATGGTTCACTTGGAAAACATCTGAAAGTTCGCGATTTAGCTGCTTTTGGAATTGCTGCAATTATTGGCGCTGGAATTTTTAGTACCATCGGTGAAGCAAGTTCGCAAGGTGGTCCCGCAGTAATTTTCTTGTTCTTATTTACTGCAATTGCATGTGGATTCGCAGCGTTTGCGTATGCTGAGTTCGCATCAATGGTTCCTGTTTCTGGTAGTGCGTACACATATTCGTATGTTGCTTTTGGTGAAATCATCGCTTGGATTATCGGTTGGGCCTTGATCATGGAATATGCTATTGGAAACATCACGGTCGCCATATCCTGGAGTGATTACTTTACAGGAATGTTGGAAGGATTGCACATCAATTTACCCCAATGGATTCAAACCGATTACTTAACTGCTTCGAACGGTTATGAAAAAGCAATGGCTTTAACGCAAGGTGGAAAACCCTTTGCTTCATTGGATGGAAGCTTGCAAGCGGCACATGCAGCATGGACAACATCTCCAACAATCGGTGGTTTTCACTTGATTTTTGATTTACCTGCCTTGTTCATTATTGTCTTGATTACATGGTTGGTTTACCGTGGAATGAAGGAAAGTCGCAATGCTTCAAATGCCATGGTAATTGTCAAATTGGCGATTATACTTTTAGTGATTGCTGTTGGTATTTTCTATGTTGATACAAAAAATTGGAGTCCGTTCGCACCAAATGGAGTAGGAGGAATCTTGAAAGGAGTTTCAGCCGTATTCTTTGCCTATATTGGTTTTGATGCCATTTCAACTACAGCAGAAGAATGTGAAAATCCGCAGCGTGATTTACCGCGAGGAATGATGTGGGCAATCATTATTTGTACAGTTTTATACATCATTATTGCTTTGATTTTAACGGGAATCGTTTCGTACAAAGATTTAGCGGTTGGAGATCCTTTGGCCTTTGTGTTTGATAAAATCAATCTGAAATGGATGTCAGGGATCATTGCTGTGAGTGCTGTTGTCGCCATGGCTTCGGTATTGTTGGTGTTCCAAATGGGACAACCACGTATTTGGATGAGCATGAGTCGTGATGGTTTGTTACCAAAGAAATTCTCACGTATTCACCCGAAATTCAAAACACCTTCGTATGCAACAGTTGTTGTAGGTTTTGTTGTTGCCGTTCCAGCTTTGTTCATGAACTTGACAATGGTTACTGATTTATGTTCGATTGGAACTTTGTTTGCCTTTGTATTGGTATGTGGTGGTGTCTTGGTATTGCAAAATAAACCAGATATTCCACGCGGAAAATTCAAAACGCCATATGTGAATGGAAAATATGTGATGCCTGTTTTATTGGTAGGTACAATCGTTTTATTGTTCACTTCGTACAAAGCTGAAACAATGGCCTTCTTGCAAAATGACAAAGAATTGAAGTCAAAAGAAGAAATCATTGACGAATTAGCTCCGAAACAAACGCTTGAATTGAAAACAAATTTGGAAGCATCGAATCCAAAGGAAATGAAAGAAGTGGGTGGAGACATCACGGCGTATTACGAAAAAGCAGAATTCAACGATTTCTCTACGGATGTAATTGCGGTTGGATTCAACGAAACAGAATTGTACAAGCATGGCTTTAATCATTTCGCGCACAAGATTCCTACTTGGATTTTCATTCTGTTCACGATCTTCATTACGTTTGCTTCAATTGCTAAGAATCTTTCGTTGATTCCATTGTTAGGATTGTTGTCATGTTTGTACATGATGAGTCAAATCCAATTATCGAATTGGTTGTACTTCATGGGTTGGTTGGTGTTAGGCTTGGTAATTTACTTTGGATATAGCCGCCGCAACTCAAAGCTCAATGCTTTAATTGAGTAGGTCTTTCACCGCAACTTGTCCCGTATTTCGGGAGAGGCACAGAGTTCACGATGCTTGTAAGTAATCAATAATTTCAGCGTAAATCTGCGAGATCCGCGGGAACCGATTAAATGTGTGTCACTTTTTTCACCACAAGGGCACTAAGACCAAAAGTTGATGCGCTAGATGTTATGTCACAATGTATAGCATCAACAAGTTGATGTCGAACAGGTTGGTTGACTCCCAATCTTCCATTGTGTCTCATTGTAACGGGCATCACAATTATCTTCCTTGTGTACTTTGTGGTTAAATTTTAAACTATGCTCCGCGCTCTCTGCGTCCTCAATCTCCTCTGTCCCGAAATGCGGGATCTTCGACGTTGAAAAAATTAGTAAGCTCATAGTAATCTGTGCATCTGTGGCTATTTTTTTTACAATCTTTTTTAGTGATAAAAGAATTTGTTCTTGACGCTTTTTTCTCTACTTTTGCACCTTAAAATCGAAATAAAATGTTTGAAAATCTTACCGATAAGTTTGAAAGAGCGTTTAAAGTTCTAAAAGGACATGGACAAATAACGGAAATCAATGTTGCTGAGACCTTGAAAGAAGTGCGTCGTGCCTTGCTAGATGCCGACGTTAACTTTAAAACAGCGAAAGATTTCACGAACACCGTAAAGGAAAAAGCCCTTGGTCGCGATGTATTGAAAGCGGTTTCTCCAGGTCAGTTGATGATTAAAATCTGCCATGAAGAGTTGGTAGAATTAATGGGAGGAAACGAATCAGAAATCAACATCAAAGGAAATCCTGGTATTATTTTGATGTCTGGTCTTCAAGGTTCGGGTAAAACAACCTTCTCAGGAAAGTTGGCGAGCTACTTGAAAACGAAAAAAGGCAAAAATGTGTTGTTGGTTGCTTGTGACGTTTATCGTCCGGCTGCGATTGACCAATTACATGTCTTGGGAGAACAACTGAACGTAGAAGTTTATTCCAACAAAGAAGAAAAAGATCCTGTTAAAATTGCAACTGCAGCGATTCAACATGCGAAGAGCAAAGGATTCAATGTTGTCATTGTCGATACTGCTGGACGTTTAGCGATCGATGAGCAAATGATGGATGAAATTGCTCGTGTTAAAGAAGCAATTCAACCAACTGAGACTTTGTTTGTGGTGGATTCCATGACAGGACAAGATGCAGTGAATACAGCGAAAGCCTTCAACGAAAAAATTAACTTCGATGGCGTTGTTTTAACGAAATTAGACGGTGATACTCGCGGTGGAGCTGCCTTATCGATTAAAGCAATCGTTGAGAAACCAATCAAGTTTGTCGGAACAGGCGAGAAGATGGATGCCTTGGATGTATTCTATCCGCAACGTATGGCCGATCGTATTCTTGGAATGGGTGACGTTGTATCCTTGGTAGAACGCGCGCAAGAACAATTCGACGAAGAAGAAGCACGTAAGCTTCAAAAACGCATACAAAAAGATCAATTCGATTTCAACGATTTCTTGGGGCAATTGCAACAAATCAAGAAAATGGGGAATGTGAAAGATTTGATGGGCATGATTCCGGGAATGGGGAAAGCCATGAAGGATGTTGACATTCAAGACGACGCATTCAAACACATCGAAGCGATTATCTTATCAATGACGCCACAAGAGCGCTCAAATCCAGGACTCATCAATGGTCAACGTAAAAATCGTTTGGCAAAAGGTAGTGGAACGAACATTCAAGAAGTAAACAAACTGATGAAACAGTTCGAAGACACGAAAAAAATGATGAAAATGATGAGCAATCCGAAGAACATGATGTCTATGATGAAACAGATGAAGGGCGGAATGCCAGGAATGTGATTTTAGAGGTTAGACCGCTAAGGCGGAAGAAGATAGGATTTAGAATAAAATAGTTGTAGGGACGTCGGGGTTCTTGAGTTTATCGAAAGATCGCGTCCCAAGAGAACATGGAACATAGATCATGGAGCATTGAATAATATTATTGTAGGGACGTCGGTTTATGATGTCCCTTTTTTATTTAATAGTTTTCTAAATGTATCGAATGGCAGCCCCAGAGGTGTTACATTGAGGTCGCTGAGGTTCTCGAAGTGCCGAAATGCTCTCGAAGTACCGAAAACCCCAATCTCCCGAAGTAAAATCTCAATTTCCAAGAACAAAAATTCAATTTCGATTCATGATAAATCTGTTTTTATTGTCTTTTTAGAATTGATTCCTAGAGAAATTGTTTGTTTCAATTAATAGACTGATTGTATATTTACTTCCCATCTGAACTATACTAAACAAAAAAACACCAGCAAACATCTGTCTGCCGGTGTCAGTTACTTTAATTAATCTGTATAAAACCTTTCGCTTAGTTTTTTACAAAACGCACTGATTTCGCACCATTGTCCGTTTTCACGTGTAGGATGTACATTCCTAAAGGCAATGATTCAATAGAGAAGGTGTTTTCCGATTCTGTTTGAACTAATTCACCTGAAATGGAATATATTTCAATTGAACTTAATTGCTCGTCTGTTGAAATTATCAAGTTTTTCGCACAAGGATTCGGGTAAATAGTTAAATCTTCAAGTACGCTATTTTCATCGATTTCATTTGAATTCGTGCTCAACTTAAGAATGAAAACATCGTAGGTATTTCCAAAACTTGTCAATTCGACAGTACCTGAATTTGGATCAAAATCAACTGTTCCATTGTAATATCCGGTAACGTAAACATCTTCATTGGCATTCACAGCAATTCCTCTTCCTTGATCGTAGTCAGTGCCACCGATCGTTTTTGCCCATAGATAATTTCCGTTCATATCAAGTGCTGAAACAAATACATCATCATTACCATGAGATGTAAAACTGCTTGTTCCTGCATTCGGGTCAAAGTCAACCGTGCCATCAAATCCTCCTGTCGTATATACGTTTCCAGTGGCATCAACCGTAATTCCATAACCAATTTCACCAGCTGGACCGCTTAAACTTTTTGCCCATACTAAATCACCCGAAGAATTCAATTTTGAAATATAAACGTCTAAATTACCGCTTCCTGCTGTTAGATTTGAGACACCAATTCCCGGATCAAAATCTACTGTTTCTCTAAAATATCCAGTTGAATAAATATTCCCTGAATTATCAAGACACATCGAGTAAGCCTCATCAAAATAAACACCACCGAACGTTTTTACCCATGAAAAATTTCCTGTCATGTCAATTTTATGAATGAAAATATCTGTTTCTCCCGTAGACGTAACTGAACCAGCTGCAGTGTTAGGATCAAAATCCGTTGTTGCCCAGAAATGACCTGTAGTATAAACATTACCACTGGCATCTACAGAAATATCATTTACCAATTCATGGCTTGTTGGACTTCCAAAGGTAAATGCCCAAGAATAAGCACCTGCAGCATCCAATTTTAAAACATAAACATCATCTCCACCTAAAGAAGTATAAGTTGAACTTGCTGGCCCTGGATCAAAATCTACAGAATTTTGAAAATAACCCGTTGCATATACATTTCCGTTTGCATCTGTGCTGATTCCCTGACCAGATTCTGTGGATGTTGTACCAATACTTTTCGCCCAAACAAAATTTCCATTTGCGTCGAGTTTTAAAATAAACGAATCATAATTACCCGCAGCAGTTAAGGTGCTTACACCTGCACTTGGATCAAAATCGACTGTCGCGTAATAGGTTCCTGTTGTCAAAACATTTCCAGATGCATCAACAGCAATTCCATAGGAATATTCACCAGAAGTGGTTCCAACATTTTTTGCCCAAATTAAATTTCCTGAGGCATCAAATTTTGAAATAAAAACATCGAAATCACCATTGGATACTAGGTTTGTTACACCAGCATTTGGATCAAAATCAACTGTTCCTTGAAAATATCCTGTTTGGTAAGTATTCCCAGATGCGTCAATTGCCATATCATAAGTAACATCGGTAGAATTGCCTCCAATACTCTTCGCCCATTGCAAATTCACTTGTGCAATTGAATTTAAACCGATTCCAATCAAAAAGGTAAAAGATAGTATTCGTTTTTTCATAAATAGTTTTTTGGGTAAACATAGAGCGAAGAAAAGGATTGTTCAATAGATTGTTTATGAATAGCCAATTTGATTCATTAATGGACTAAAAATCTTATTTTTGAAGGGTATGAAACTACTTAAACGCATCGCAACCGTCGTTTTTATTTTGTTGAGCACAATCACAATAGCCTTAATTGCATTTCCATTTCTCTATGAATCGATGGGCGTTAAAAATGCATTCATAGCATGTATTTCTTTTGGGTTATTAATCGGTTCGATTTGGGCGGGTTGGGTGCTGAAAAACAAACAAGAAGATGATTACCGGTTTTATCATTTGTACAAAACTGACGATATCGTTGAAACCTGGGAAAAAGAGCGCAATCGAGAAAAAATGAACGAGAGCAACTCAGACGAATTGAATGATGTATAAAAGTGTATCTTCGTTTAACAAAATAAACAGCTATTTTTAAAACACTAAACTGCTTTTACATGCAAAAAAAGTCTTCAGAACAACTTGTTTTTCCAATTCTAGTCGGTGCTTTGTCGCTATTGAGCATTGCTCAAAATTTCCAAACGTTTTATTGGACGTCATTGGTAGTATCCTTAATTGGATTAGCTGGAACGGCCTTGTTTTTCCTCAATAATAAATTTGCCAATAACTTGTTTTATGTGTGGATTGTGTTGCAATTAGTAACGTATTCAACGAGTGATTTTACCTATTTTACGAATCAATTACCATTTCTACATTTAGGATTCTCAATCAAAGGGGCAACATCAACCTTTGTGCTGAATTTCGCGCCAATGTTCTTTTTTATAGGCTACCAACTACTTAAAATGTATGATTTAATTGGAAAAAAAGTAAGCATTCGACCAATAAAAGCTGATTCAATTTTAGAAGCAATCGAAGGAGAAATTACAGCTGTTGTTGATTTAGGAAGAGATGGGAAATGGCTGAAAGTAGATTATGTTGAAGCAGCGAGCAATCAAATGCAATCGATCATCATTAAACCAAAAGGTGATGAACGCTTCTCACGTAAAAAATCGATTTTAGCTTTTGTAAAAGTCGCTTCAAGTCACCAATTTATTGATTGGGGAAAAGTGAAGTTGATGTGAAATATCCTTTCTTTTAAGAACGAATTATATAGATCAAAATGAACCAAATTAACAAGCTTATACTTTCAATTGGATTTTTCTTTAGCGTTTATCCTAATAATTCAATTGCACAAAAAGAACAACTTTCTCAAGAGTTAAAAGATCGCTACTATTCACAGAACATTCCTGTTGCAAAGGTTGATTCAAGTGTGTTTGTTGCGATGAAAAATGCAAACGAATTACACCCAACCAAACTATATGATATTTGCGGTACTTATTTAAAAGATAGTGTGATGAACGAAGCAGCAATTGTTTATCTTATCGCTAGGAATCGCTTTCAACTTTATAATCGAACAAATCCAAAGTATGAACCAAGTGGCGATGGAGCTTTAGCTGGAAGTTTAGCTTATTTGTATGGTGAATCAATCAATGAATATTTGAATCAAAACCTTGATAATTTTTCTGAGATTCTACGAATGAGTGCAGAATGGTACCGCGACAATAAAACTGTTTACTTCAAGAACAAAGAATACGATACGATTTATGCGAAACAAGTGAGTGGGCTTTTTGCAAATTCAAACGAGCTTAAATCATCTCCGGAAAAATACATTAATGTGTTGGAACAAGAACGCCTTGAAATTGAAGCCATTATGCTAGAAATGCAAGAGATGGAAGAAGAAGAAGGGCAAGAAGTTGTGAAAACACCTACCAGCGAAGTTCCTCAGGGATTTTTCATGAATTTAAGTGGTGATTCTTTTGATGTAGAGATAGGAAATGAGATTGCAGCTGTGGCACATGGTTATTATGATACATATCTAGAATGTAACAATGGAACGATTAAACAGGTAGAATCCAATCCACTTTCCTATTATGTGTATCCCGATAAAATAGGAGAATGTGAAATAAAGATTTATGGAATCACTGAAAGCGGAAAAAAAGTCATGTTGGGAGTTTGGACTGTTTCGGTAAGAAAAAAATAAGAAGATGACAGATGTAGAAATTAAGAAAATTTGGAGGAACTTATTGATTCCAATTTGTATCGGTGCAATTGTGTTCATTGGTTCATTTTTATATTACACGTTCGGAAGCAAGTTGGCACGCCCTCAAGTGTTTAGTATGTTTGGTTGTATTCTCGGTTTAGTCTTTATGATTTTACCAGGAATTAAAGCATTTCGTTTCAAAGCATTTCTGAAACAACAGCAAAAGAATGCCGAAAACAAATAATCGTAATGTTGAAATTGATTGAAAAGAATAGTTGGTTGGTTTTTGTTTTAGCAGCTGTTATCTCTTCATGCTCTGAAACAACCAACGAGAAAACCTTGACTCCCGAAGATCATGCGTTCATTGAATCCTTGGGAATTCTAGAACCAAAAGAAGAAATTGAATTGTTTGAAAGCAATGGCGGTTGGGGCGGACTCAAATCTGCCGGAGCGTTTATTACTTCGCAACGCATTGCTTATTATTGGATCGAAGATGGTGAAAAAGAAATCCACTCGGCATACTTTGCAAATGACATCGATTCAATGGCCTTAACCGATCTAAGCACCAAATTGACTTATGCTTCCTATCTAACAATCTACAAACGCGATCAATCCAATTTCAAAGTTTACATCGATGCGGATAGTGCGCGTGTACAGGCGTTTTACAAGAAAGCAGTTGAGCATTGGGAACAGCTTCGTTTTAAAAATAAGCCGGAATACACCCTAAATGTTGGTGATACCTTGAATTTGTACTACAATGAAAACACCTGCTGTAATTATTGCCTTCCTAACCAAGATAAACTCAAGCACCTAAGTTATTTTGACTCGAAAGTTGTTGTTCCTCCCGCTAATAAAGAGTGTGAAGGATGCACCATAACCGTTTCTAAAATGTTCATCGCCACATCTCCTGGTATCGATACAATTCTCTTTAAAAGCCTTAAACCTATGCAGAATTGCAGCGACAATGTTCCAACCAAGATTCAATGTGTTGTAAGGGTGAAGTGATTTGGTAAAAAGAATTAGGCAACGGCGCTTCGACCCTTCGACCCTTCGAGGACCTCAGGGTCCGAAGCGACCTCTTGCCTCTAATCACAAATCACAAATCACAAATCACGAATCACGAATCACGAATCACAAATCACGTATCACGAATTATTAGTAAATTTATCCATTCGCGCCCCAGGGCATTCATGAAGCTTCATACCAAACCAGCCAAAATGGAAAAAGAAACGATAGCACAAAGTACAATTCCTCCCTACGAGGAACCGATTATAGATCCAAGGATTAAGAGCGCAAGTCTAGCGCCGCACCCAGATTCACGCTTGGATACACAAATCATGAAATTTCATCCGATCAGTGATGATACAATTGCATTTCGTGATGAAACAAGCCCAGAAACAAAACGTGAAAGCATTCGCCAATTGATTGAAAAATTAGATGTGACGAAATCCTTGCGCTATGAACGTACAGTAGAAGATACGTATTGCAATGTCTATTCTTACGATTTCTGTTATTTCTCGAAAGTGTATTTGCCAACAGTTTGGTGGACAGCAGAAGCGCTTGAACGCGTCTTGAACGGAGAGGAAGTTGTTCCTGTTATGAATGAAACGGTTGAACCAATTTATTCCAGTGCAATCCACGATTGGTTCTTGAAATGGGGAGCAAGCTTTGGTTGGAAACGCATGAGCAGCCTCGATGAAATTCAAGCGAAAGTGAACGCAGAAGGTGGAATTGGAATGATTTGCGCCAAACGTAAAATCCGCGGATTGTCAGGACACATTGTTCCGATTGTCCCTGAAACGAAGAAGAAAAAAGCGTACCGTGTGGATGGAGTAGTGCTCTATCCTTTGCAATCGCAAGCCGGAAAGTTGAATTACACCTATTTCGCGAAAGCTCGAAAAGACTGGTGGAATCATGAGCGATATTCATCTCACGTGTTCTATTACCACGATTAAATCAACAGGAATTTAATCAACAACTATCAACATTAATAAGTCAATCAGTATCAATGAGCGTGAATCAAAAAAATAAAATCTACTGGGGAATTGGATTAGAAAACGAAACCTATTTGCAATTCGAAAACGCATTGGAGGTTTCTGGCACCTTCGTTCAGGAGAAAATTGGCTGCGAACGTTATAGTATCGATTACCGCAAATGTTACCAATCAGGAAGTTTAGCACCTGTGTTGGAAGCTGGTTTCGACAAAAATAAAACCTACACGGTGACGCGCATGATCAACAGTCACTCGCTCGATAAAATTGATTTAAATTACCAACATAGAACTGTTGCATTGACAAATCCCTTGGTCGATAATCCTGCATTTTTAGGAAAATCGATTTTGGAAGTGTTCTTGGAAGGACAACCATACAACATCAAAAGCATGTTAACGCAGAAAAACAATCCGATGGGTTCTGTCAATTTTGATGGCGATTCGATTGAATTTGTGACGAAATACTTTGAAAATAGAACCATTACTGAATCGTGCGATGAATTAAAAGCAACGAAAAAATTGTTCATCGATAAACTCAACGAATCAGAAGTTTTGGGAGAAAAATTACATTTCCCAGATTACAATAGCGGACTGAACATGTTCATGTCGAACCAAGAAAACATTGTCTTGTTCAACAACGGAACGTACCACATTCATTTGACTTTGCCGACCTTGACAGAACACAGCCGCATCGTTGATTACCCAAAATTTGATGCTGTTCATTCCAACGCAATTTATTTATTGCAATGGTTTGAGCCTTTGTTCATCGCAACTTTGGGAAGTCCAGATATTATGGCTGTTATCAGTCAAAAGTACAATTTGAACCAGAAATTTGCCATGGGTTCCATGCGTAACGCAATGTCGCGCTATACGGGCGTTGGTACTTTCAATAAGTCAATGGCGAAAGGGAAGATTTTGACCTATCAAGTCGAAGAATTCAGAAAGTTATTGAAGTTCGAAAAAGAAGAAAATATTTGGTGGCGCGATCAAATCGAACATGCCTTGGATTACGATTTATTGTCGGATATCGGTCTCGATTTCAACCAAGAGAAAATGTACCAAAGTGGCTTTGAATTCCGCAGTTTCGATGAGTTCCCGATTGATAATTTCAAGGATGTTCTTTTGGCAATTGTTATCATTTGTGAGCATTCCTTGCATTTACCAGATGTGATGTGGGGACACGACAGCGTTGTTTGGAATAATTTGGTTTTCAAATCATTGAAAGACGGTTTCGCAGCTGAAATCAACCAAGAAGAAAAAGACGCGGTTTTGGACATGTTGAAATTAGTTGAACCAAGCAATCCGAACGCTTCAGCCTTGAAAGCAAAATTCTCATCCATTGAAAAGTTGGACGCATTTTTCTTTGCCATTTTAGAAGAATTGCACGCGCTTTACAAAGACAATAACACTTGTATCGATGCTTTGTGTGGTGAGAAATTGATCACTGCTCCAAGTTGGGAAAACTTCAACAAGTTCCAAATCGAACAGCATTTGAAGCAGATTGAGGGGAATTGAGTGAACTGAATAGTTTGAATTAGTTGAAAGCAGAATTCGATTGACAATCTCAAGTATCGGATTGCACCTTGTAAAAGATTGAAATGCGAGAAGAAAGGTAATCATGAACGTTTTGTTGATTATTAATCCAATTTTTTTCTACATTCGTAACACGTTCCTACCAACAACACACAAACCTAGGTTCTGTTAAATTAGTTGAAGGGAAAGAGTAAGATTGCGCTGTGATGGTTTGTTTGTCTGGTGAAATTTGGTAAGCGAAAGTTATTAGCGGTGATATATAAGTTTGCAAACATTAATAAGAACATGCGATCAAAATTTCTGATTATTATATTTCTACAATTATTTGTTTCATGTACAAATGACCAAATAGGCGATTCAATTGATTCAAATGCGACCAAGGTTATTCAGTTCAATGAAAGCAATTCAGAGGATGGAAATAAATCAGATAATAATGATTTTCAGAAATTTTGGAATGAATTTAGAAAAGCATTGATTGAAAATGATGAAGACAAAATCCAAAGCATGACTGTCTTTCCGTTTGAAACTAGAGGTGAAATGGATAGTGATAGTATTGTCAAATACGACAAGACAGATTTTAAAAAAGTACTACGAGCTTACTTGTTACAAGAAACATATTGGTTAAATGAAGACCAAAGTATAACTCAATTTGAAGAGATAAAAAGAACAATCCATCCGAACGCATCACAAGTTCAAGGAAATGAAGCGAGGATTGGGAATTTAGAGTTTGAATTAAGAGATAATCATTGGAAACTAGTGTTTGCATATTTAAATTTAAGAGATGATCTATTTTGGAAAAGATAAACATTTACTAAAATCAACTAAAAGCCACGGGCTGAACAATGATCCTGAATTGATGCGGGAAGAAGCACGCGTCTCCTAGTTGAGAAACCATCACTAACAATCTTAAAACCAACACTAAATCTCTCAAACGAAAAATAAAAACAACTTGACAAGAACAACAAAAATATTAACGATTAGTTACAGCTTGATTGTATTGTTATTCCTATTGGATTGCTTGGAAAGTTTCGATATAAAAAGTCAAGGGCTAAAGACTTTCGTATACTGCGGAATTTTATTGGGAACACCATTTATTTTAATTTGGAACTTTTTTGTCATTAAGACGAAAACAAAAAGAATTATCTGGACCATCTTTCCAACAATTTTCTTGATAATGATATTTCTAATTGGACCACTAAAATTCTTTTTTTCAATGGGTGCTTGGCATACGCAGACAATCATTTACAAACACGGTCATTTGAGTTTCAAGACGATTGAATATCAAATGCAAGATGTTGGAGCACTCGGATACAATCAAAGAACAGTAGAAGTTACCTACATCACTCCATGGTTCATGATTACAGAAGAACACGATCTCACCAAAAAAAATAGTGTCCCATGGTTTAAAATTGACAAAGAAGTGAATGAACTTGGAATTAAATATCCATGAAAAATGTGAAATCGTTTTGTTTAAATCTCGACTCTCGACTCTCGATTCTCGACTCTCGGTTCTCAATCCCAGACTTTCAACTCCGAATAATCCCCACCATCAAACTCCAAATACGTGAAATAACGCAACCAATCGCCTAAGTTGATGTAGCGCGAATTGTTGTTGAGCTCAATGTTTAAGGGTAAGTGACGGTGACCAAAGACGAACAAGTCGATGTGTTCTTTTTCCAAGTATTCGTTGCAGAAAACATACAACCATTCATTTTCTTTTCCGTTGAAGACTTCGTCGTCGTTACCCGTTTTTGCACGACTTGTTCTGGATGAAAAATTTGCTAAGCCCAAACCGAAGTTAGGGTGGAGGCGCGCAAAACACCACTGACAAAATTTATTCTCAAATACTTTCTTGAGGAACTTATAGCCTTTGTCTCCGGGACCTAAACCGTCGCCGTGACCAATGAATACTTTTTTACCGAAAAACTCGCGTACAACAGGCGTACGATGCAAAGTGAATCCCAATTCTTTTGGAAGGTAATCGAAAATCCACATGTCGTGATTGCCCGTGAAAACGTGGACTGGAATTCCTTTGTCGGTTAATTCAGCGATCTTCCCTTGTAAACGCACAAAACCTTTCGGAATGGCGTGTTTGTATTCAAACCAGAAGTCGAAAATGTCGCCAACAAGAAAAATTTCTAAAGCAGTTGGTTCAATGTGGTTCAGCCAAGCAACAATTTTCTTTTCGCGTTCTAAACTCTTCTCATACGTGGGAACACCCAAATGAAAATCTGATGCGAAATAAACTTTTTTTGCTTGTTGGTCCGACATAAATTAGTGTCCGAAAATACGTTTTAATTCAGCCTCTAACTCAGCTCCACGAAGATTCGTACGAATGATTTTACCCTCTTTGTCGATCAATACAGTAAATGGAATTCCTTTCACACCGTATTGCGCTGCGACTTTACTTTGCCATTGCTGTAAATCGCTCACGTGATTTGGCCAAACCAATTTATCTTTTTCGATTGCTGCCAACCATGCCGCTTTGTCGCGATCCAAAGAAACTGACATCACAGTGAAACCGTCTTTTTTGTAAACATCGTATAAACGCGTCACATTTGGGTTTTCCTTGCGACAAGGTCCACACCAAGACGCCCAGAAATCCAATAAAACCACTTGACCACGTAAGTCAGATAATTTCATGGTTGTTTTTCCGTCTGTTTTTAATTCTGTGAAATCAGGAGCTTCTTTTCCTGGTGCCAACAAGTTTGCTGCTTCTTTCGCTGCTTTCTTTTGCAAATACGCTTTATTCAATTCTTTGATTGAAGGAGAATCGCCAAACGATGTTACCAATTGCGTAACGATAGATTCGTAAGTCGCGAAATCGTTCTCAGCGTCAATCGTTGAAATAACTGGCAATAAAGCAGCAGAGTTTTGGTTTTGTGCAATAAATGTCTGCATATTGCTTTGGAAGGTATAATATTCCGTTGACATTGAATTGCTGATTTCTTGCTGTTTTGAAGGATTTTGATTGATCAAATTAACAGCTGAATCGCGTTTTGCATTCCAAACCGTTAACGTTTTAATAAAATCATTCATGTGTGCGCTTTCCTCAGAACCAACAATGTTGCAAAAAGCGAAAATGTTTGCTCCGTCACCATACAATTTAATATCTGCTTTGTCGCGTAAAATCAAATTGATGTGCGTAGTTCCTACACGTAAGACATAATAATCCGCATCGTGAACCATTCCGGTCATTTTGAAATCACCTTTTTTGCTCAATGGCGCTTTCAAGTAATCAATGTAGTTTGTTCCACCGTAATATTGAGAAAGGGAAACAGAATCAACAGATGCGTTGAAGATATTTCCTGAAATTGTAACGGTAATTGGCTTTTGAGCGAACACACTCAAGCTTGTAATAACTGTTAGTAACGTAAGTATTTTGCGCATAGTTTTATTATTTTGAGAGCACCTCTTTCAATTTTTGTTCCAAACTTTCACCTCTTAGTCCAGTTCCGATAATTTTTCCATTTCTATCGATTAAAACCGTGTGTGGAATTCCATCAAAACCATATTGTTGAACCACTGGAGATTTCCATCGACGAAGGTCACTCACGTGATTTGGCCAAGCCAATCCATCTTCTTTGATGGCTGCTTTCCAAGCATTCGGATCTTCATCCAACGAAACTGAATAAACAGTGAAACCTTTGTCTTTGTATAAGTTGTACAAGCGCACAACATTTGGGTTTTCTTTGCGACAAGGTCCGCACCAAGACGCCCAGAAGTCAATCAACACCACTTTTCCTTTTAAACTTGAAAGTTTAATTGCTTTTCCGTTGATTCCTGGCATAACAATTTCAGGAGCAACATCTGGCGAAGATTTGGTTGGTGTAGCATTTAAAAATTCATTGTAAGCGCTTTCAATTTGGAACACTTGGTTTTCCATTGTTGCAGCGATTGGTGAATCTTTGAAACGTTTTTTGTAAGCCACAGCTACAACTTGTAATACTTCTAAGTTCGCTGGATCCCAGTTTTCAAAACCAGAAGTAGGAGTTGCAGAAGTTGAAAGCACAATATTGAATGGATTATCAGGATCTTTGAACATTGCCTCGCGTGCAAAATCATCCACTGGTTTTTTCAATTCCAAGAAACGATTCATCACTTCTTGTTCCGTTGCTTTTCCTTGCATCGCATTCAATTCGGGTTGAGCCGCAGAGAATACTGCAAATTTTTCAATGTATTGATTTAAAACGGTTGACCATTCTGTGCCAGAAGCGTTCGGTGTAACGTTGAACAATTCAAAGCTTGTGTTGATTTTTAAATGATCTTTTTCTACCAAGGTCAATGGAATCACTTTATCGTTCGATTCGCCCAAACGCAATTGATAAATCCCCATTCCTGGAATATTACCTTTCATTTTGAATGATCCATTCGGAGAAATCGTTGTTTTTGCCACTTCAATTGATCCTTGTTGACTCAAAGCTTCAACGTACAGAGTTGTATTTCCTGCATCTTTAATTGTTCCCGAAACCGTAAAATTATCGGGTAACTTTTCAGGTGTTTCTGTTTCTTCACTTGATTCGCAAGCAAATAACAATGGGAAAACTAAAAACAACACTAAGTATTTCATTATGCCTCTAATGTTTTACGCATTAATTCATTGGCAGCTTTTGGATCGGCTTTTCCTTTCGAAACTTTCATTAATTGTCCCATAAAGAATCCGACCAATTGCTTTTCGCCGTTTCTATAACGTTCAACCTCGCTTGGATGTTGCTTGATAACCTCGTTAATAAATCCTAAAATTGCGTCTTCGTTGGAATCTTGAATCAAATTCATTTCTTCCGCCAAGGCCAAAGGAGAAGTTGATGGATTTTTAACGAATGCAGGGAATATTTTTTGAGAAGCTACAGAAGTTGAAATTTTTCCTTCTTCAATCAAGGCGATCAAACTCGCAATTTGTTCTGGTTTCAATGGAAATTCATCGATTTCAACACCAAATTCATTCAAATACGATTTGATATCGCCCATCATCCAGTTAGCAGCTGACTTGTAGTTTTTTGTGTGCGCTACTATTCCTTCGTAATACAAAGCAATTCCTTTATTGTCCGTTAAATTGTAAGCATCATATTCCGACAAACCAAGTTCTTTCGTGTATTTCAAGAACAATTCACGTGGCAAGGCTGGCATTTCTGCTTTGATCGCTGCGATTTGTGCATCGTCCATCACCAACGGTTGTAAATCTGGTTCAGGGAAATAACGGTAATCATTTGCAGCTTCTTTTGAACGCATTGAAATTGTAAGGTTTTTCAAGGCATCATACGAACGTGTTTCTTGCGTCAATTCTTCACCATTTTCAAGTGCTTCAATTTGACGTTTGATCTCAAATTCAATTGCACGTTGCACGTTACGAATCGAGTTCATATTTTTCACTTCGACTTTCGTTCCGAATTCTGGAGCACCTTTCAAACGCACAGAAATATTGGCATCACAACGCAATGAACCTTCTTCCATGTTTCCATCACAAATGTCCAAGTAACGCACTAATTTGCGCACTTCAGTCAAATAGCTATACGCTTCCTGCGACGAACGAATATCTGGTTCAGATACGATTTCCAACAAAGGAACTCCTGCACGATTTAAATCGACAAGTGTATCAAAAACATCCACATCGTGAATACTTTTTCCAGCATCTTCTTCCATGTGAATACGCGTCAAACCAATGTATTTGTCTGAACCATCTTCCAATTGAATGTGAATCGAACCACCTGTACAAATTGGCGTTTTATCTTGCGTAATCTGATATCCTTTCGGAAGATCGGGATAGAAGTAATTCTTGCGCGCAAAATATTGTTCTGGTGCAATATCACAACCGCATGCCAATCCAAGTTTGATCGCATATTCGATTGTTTTCTTGTTCATCTTCGGCAATGTTCCCGGATGACCAAGCGTAATAACACTCACATTGGTATTTGGATGAGCACCGTACTCATTAATATCACTTGAATACGCTTTCGATTTAGTCAGCATTTGCGCATGCACCTCTAAACCAATAACCGCTTCGTATTTGTTTCTAATTGCTTCTTCCATAGTATTAAATACGAGAAATTAATTCACGCATAATCAATGTCATTTTTGGTTCTTGACGGCTTGCTACTTCAATTACGTCTTGAACAGATACTTTTTGAATTTTTCCAGGAACACCTAAATCCGTAATGATTGAAATAGCGAAACAAGGAATTTCCATGTGACGCGCAACGATTACTTCAGGAACAGTTGACATTCCAACTGCATCAGCACCAATTGCACGAACATAACCATATTCAGCTGGTGTTTCCAATGTTGGTCCTGTTAATCCTGCGTATGTTCCAACAGCAACACGAATATCGTTTTCAGCAGCGATTTTTTGTGCCAAAGCAATCATTTCTGGATCGTAAGGCTCAGACATATCTGGGAAACGTGGTCCTAATTCATCGATGTTTTTACCGATTAGCGGATGAGCTGGGAATAAGTTAATGTGATCATTTTGAATCATGATTTCACCAACAATAAAATCAGGGTTAACACCACCAGAAGCATTCGAAACGAACAAACGCTCAATTCCTAACAATTTCATCACACGTACAGGGAACGTAACTTGCTGCATGTTGTATCCTTCGTAATAATGGAAACGACCTTGCATTGCAACTACTTTTTTACCACCAAGTTCACCAAAGATTAATTTTCCTGAATGACTTTCAACTGTAGAAACAGGGAAGTTTGGAATATCTTGGTATGGAATTTCATCAATTACATTGATTTCTTTCACTAAACCACCCAATCCGGTACCTAAAATAATACCGATTGTAGGTTCAACTTGCGTGCGACTTTTGATGTACTCGACTGATTGCTTAAATTGTGTTAACATATTGATTTATTAGAGCTTTAAACTTATTTTCATTATCTATTTTCACGGTAATTGGTTGATAATACCAAGGGTAGTCGTCCAATTTCCAACTTGCTGAAACCGCCTTCAAACGCATGAAATCTTTTTCGGTCGTAAGAATGATTGTTTCGTTGCATGCAAAAGTATCAAATTTTTGGTGAATTTCTTCAATATCTTGTTTACTAAACGCATGATGATCGCCGAACTTTAAGTGTTCAACTTGATATTGTTGTTCAATTTCTGCAATCAACGGACTTGGATTCGCTATTCCAGTGACCAATAGCACTTTTTTAATGCTTGAACGTTCTTGTCCGAATGCTTTCATTGGCGCATAAACAATTTCAGAGAAA